>JAESFL010000388.1_pt1 | contig 34296 bp, 38 predicted proteins | sample 9269401 | NCBI WGS metagenome assembly JAESFL01 (sample SAMN14506025, study PRJNA617098) | algae metagenome | isolation source: Gloeocapsa sp. UFS-A4-WI-NPMV-4B04 and co-occurring heterotrophs from desert... | place: USA: Utah | collected 2006-10-01 | reverse complement strand
GAGCTTGAATGTTGGGAATTGACCGAGAACCGCCAGCAACGCCTTACGCGCGAAGGGTGGATGAGTTCGTGCTCATCTCAAGGAGGGCCTGGGCCGGCGACACCTTGACGAGCCGCGATACACAATTTCGCTAGGTGGCCGCAAGGCATTGCTGAGCAAGTTCTCTGATCAACACACACGCGGGCCTGATCATCGGACTTGTGGCCGTCCGCGATTTTTGACCTTCAGCAGAAACCTGCTTGAAGCCAAAGCAAGGGCGTGGTTCAAACTACGATAGGGAGCGGGATGGTAAATGAGGTAGCTTGTGGCTTGTCCAGCGTGGATCGGCGGCGATGTAGCTGGGCAGGATTGCGAACATCTCCCGTCGATCACCATCGGACCTTTGAAGGTCGTTCACTGTCGGTTTGCCAGGATCGCGGAGCACCTTGCGCGCCGGATGGCAGCAGGAGAGCCTATTCGCATCGCATTCTGCAATGCACACACCGCTTATATGGCGTTCAAGGATCGCGGCTATCGAAGGACCTTAGAGAGCATGCTGGTTTTGAATGATGGCCTCGGACTGGATATGGCAGCTAAGCTGCTGGTCGGCCAAGCGTTCCCAGAGAACATGAATGGAACGGACTTCGTGCCCCGCTTGCTTGACTACCTCCCAGGTCCGCTTCGGATCTTTTTACTCGGCGGAACTGAGCCGGTTGTCGAGCGCACGGCCCGTCTATGGTCAGAGCGTTTCCGCCGCCACGTTGTAGTCGGTTATCACCACGGCTATTTTGATGCTAATCGCGAGCGGGAGCTGTTGCGACTGATTAACGAAAGCGGCGCCGATATACTCCTGGTCGCGATGGGAAACCCTCGGCAAGAACACTTTATCGTCGCTAACTCCCATGAGCTCGAATGTCGGCTTGCTATTGGCGTCGGCGCGCTCTTCGATTTCACCGCTGAAAAGGTGCACCGGGCACCTTTCTGGATCCAGCGATATAGGCTTGAATGGCTTTTCCGCCTGCTTCAGGAGCCAAAGCGCTTGGGGCATCGATACACTATTGAACTGGTCGCGTTCCTCGCAGCCGTAATTCGCTTCAAGCTGCAGGGCGTGCGGAATCATTGAAAGACATGCGAGCTTGTCCTCAGATGGATTCACGTCATTGTTAACACGACGGGTCTTTGTAGTCACCGCAGCGGCCCTCTTCGGAGGAATTGCAGACATACTGTGTTTGAAATCGGAAGCATTGGCTGAACCACTCTCGCTGGCTTCTAACAGCGCGTCGGCTGATCTCCCAGCAAGAGCGCCCTATCCATCCTGGATGCCCGGCGTCAATTTGGCCGGTGGGGAATTCGGGTCAGGACTGCAACTCTGGACGGACTACACCTACCCCAGTGAGCAGGAACTGGACTACTACGCGTCGAAAGGCTTCCGGGTGTTCCGGATACCGGTGAAGGCGCGTCGGCTTCTGACTGCCGAGCCCTCATACCGGGACGAAGACATTGCTGTGCTGCTTAGGCTCACGGACTATGCCGCGAGAAAGGGCACGCATGTCATCCTGGACATGCATGATTACGGCCGGTCGTATTCCGGCAAACTGATCGGCAAAGACGCTGGTTCGATCGAAGAATTTGCATCGTCTTGGCGCCTGATCTCCGAAAAGTTCAAGGACCGACCCAATGTGATTCTGGGCCTTATGAATGAGCCGAACGAGCAGAACGCATCGGAGTGGCTCGAGGGCGCCAACGCGGCCATTAACAGCATTCGTGAGATCGGTGCCGGGCAGCTAATCCTTGTTTCAGGATCTTATTGGAGCGGTGCACATTCCTGGGTGTCGAGCGACAACGATACCGTGATGTTGGGCGTTGTAGACCCAATCGATAATTGCGCTTTTGAAGTCCATCAATACCTCGACCCCCGAAGTTCGGGTGACCCGAAAGAGCAAGTCGTCCCCGGCAAAGGGACCACGGCCGCAGAACCCTTCACCCGCTGGTTGCGCGCGAATAATAAGAAGGGCTTTCTCGGAGAGTTTGGCTTTACCCCTGAACCGGCATATATGGCCGAGGGTATGGCACTCCTCCAACACGTTTCGGACAACAGGGACGTTTACATCGGATTTGCCTACTGGGCTGGAGGCCCTTGGTGGGGAGATTATCCGTTCAGCTTGGAACCGGCAGACCTAGGCACGCTTAACCCGACTGATCGCCCCCAGCTTTCCATCCTTACTCGATATCTGCCGTAGTCCCAAGGGACCAACATCATGTCCGGCAATGACGTTGCTTTTACGACATGGCCATTTGGCGCAGGATAGGGCGGTTTCGTGCGCGTCGTCCAAGTGACTCGGCAGTTTTTCCCCGCAATCGGTGGGCTTGAAGAAGCGGTACTCCGGTTAGCAAAGCAGCTTAAACACAGGCATCACATCGAGATTGAGATCCTGACACTCGATCGTGTTTTCAGCGAGCCACACCGTCGCCTCCCCGAGACCGATCTCGTTGACGGGATGACAGTGGCGCGGATACCGTACTGGGGATCGAGACGATACCCCATCGCCCCGAAAGTTGTCTCGTCCATCCGCTCCGCGGACCTGGTGCATGTGCACGGCGTAGATTTCTTTTTTGACTTTCTGGCGTGGACTGCGCCCTACCACCGGAAGCCGCTGGTCGCCTCTACGCATGGTGGGTTTTTCCATACGAAGTTCGCGAGGCATATGAAGGGAGTGTACTTTCGCACCGGCACTGCTTATTCTTGTAGAGCCTATACGCAAATTTTAGCTACAAGTGAAAGTGACGCCAAAATATTCCGGAAAATTGCTGCGGAAAAGGTTGCGGTAATACCGAACGGCGTTGATACGGAGAAGTGGGCAGACTGCTCAAGCTCGCACTTAAAGCCGTGCTTGATCTATTTCGGACGACTTTCGACCAATAAGAGGGTCCATTTGTGGTTTCCGGTGTTGAAAGAACTTCGCCGGTCCGGTGACTGGAAGCTGATCATTGCCGGGCGGGCCGACGACGTCACCTTCGATAGCCTCGAACAGGTGGCGTCTCGTCATGAGGTCCGGGATGCCGTGAGCTTTGTTTCCTCTCCGAGTTCTCGCCAGCTCGGGCAACTCATTGCTGAAGCCAGCTACTACGTCTCGGCCTCCGAGCACGAGGGTTTTGGCATTAGCGCCGTTGAAGCCATGTCGGCTGGTCTCGTTCCGGTGCTCAGCCCTATACCCGCGTTCAAAGGGCTAATCCAAGGGGCCCCAGGCCTGATCCTTGATCCGGAAAAGCCTACCGCGGCCGCGAATTTGATTCAGCAGCTCCATTGGGAAAACACGGGGTCGGTTGAAGCGATTCGGAGGAGACTGAGATCCGCAGCGCTAACCTACGATTGGAGGTCGGCTTCCGACCTAACCGCGGCAGTATACAGGAAAATTCTGGGGGCACCCTGAGGATGCTCGAGGCGCTCAATTCCAAAACTCTAACTCGAAGCCCGAATGAAACCCCCTGCGCGCCGGGGACATGGCGGTTCTCGATTAGGAGTCGTGCCCCTCAGGGCGAACGCTCAAGCCTCGGAGAAGAGCCTCGGCCCGCAAATGTACTCCGCCGCATCGCCGCGCCCCGATCCACAATTCCGTCCCTTCCTCCTCTGACCTTGGGCTCAGCGACCTCTGACCATCGGCACAGTGACGGTCGTTCGCCGCTGCCGAACTCTCCCGCGCGGAAGGATAGAAAGGTAAAAATTTTCTGTCCTTCGTAGCCGCTGCCGCGCATAATCTCTCGCCATGAGTGGAGTAGCTAACCGTGGCGTTCGTTTCCTTGGAGTCTGCCGACAGATCTGCGCTGAACCCGCGGATCCGCTCCCTTCCCCTTTTAAGATATCGCGACTGGATACGCGCGGGACTGGCCACCGGTGCGCTTGGTTTAGACCTTGGGACGGTTGTCTTAGCCGGCTGCATAGGTTCGATGGTCCGGTTTGGATCATTCACTTACGCAGTTACAGCCCCGCTTCTTCTTATAATAATTCCGGCTTATACGTTCGCCGCGGCCGCTTCAGGATCTTACCGTTTTAGTGTTCTCGAAAGTCGACTGCGATCTCCAGCTAAGGCACTCGTAAGTCTCACTGTCGCATTTTGTATTCTCCTTGCCGCAGTGTTTGCGTTGAAGGAGGGCGATGAACTGTCGCGGATATATATGTTTACGTCTTTCATTTCAGCTGCTTTGCTGCTGCTGATTCTTAGGGTTCTTCTCACCTATGCGACGCGAGCGCTATCTACTGTTCTAAACCCAACGACTATTGTGATTGGGGACAACCTCATAGAGACGCGGGTAAGCCATTACGCGGCTCACATAGATGTTCGCACGAAGCGCTGGAGCCCTCGGATCAACGATCCAGAGTTCCTGCATCAGGTGTTTAATCTGGTAAGAGACTTTGATCGGGTAGTGCTCAGCATCTCGGAGCCGAACGATAGGAGGTGCTGGGCGGAGGTGGCCCGGCGTATGGGCATAAATGCCGAAGTCGTTGAGCCCAATCTGGAAGGTGCCAACCCTATCGGAATCGGCGATTGGGGCGGGTGTCCGACGTTAATTATCGCGCGTGGCCCTCTCACCCTTTCGGAACGAGTTGCCAAACGAGGGTTTGATCTGTTTGTGACTCTGATGTTTGCACCACTGGTTTTGTTGTCTTCAGTCTTAATTGCCGCGCTGATCAAACTGGAGTCACCAGAGCCCGTATTTTTTATCCAGGAGCGAGTTGGCCGGAACAATCGGCGTTATTTTTGCTATAAATTTCGCACCATGAAAGCTGAGCATTCAGACACAGATGGGAGTAGATCGGTTTCAAGGGACGACTTGAGGGTCACGCGGGTTGGTAAGCTTCTTCGACGGACAAGCTTAGATGAGCTCCCTCAGATTTGGAATGTGATCCGAGGTGAAATGAGTTTAGTGGGCCCACGTCCTCATGCTCTCGGCTCGAAAGCGGCAGGCGTTCCTTTTTGGGATGCCGTCCAGGGATACTGGAGCCGCCACTCCGTAAAGCCGGGCATCACCGGCCTTGCTCAGATTAGAGGGCTAAGAGGATCAACCGAGACGCAGGAAGATATTGCGCAGCGCGTCGCTTCCGATCTCGAATATATCAACAATTGGTCATTATGGCTAGACATTCGCATTCTCCTTCGGACCGTGACCGTCTTATTGCACCGAAACGCCTTTTAGAGCACACTCCGAGCGTCACGACCTGCTTGGTGTCGCGCGCGCGGCCATGCCCTCCAGCAGTGCTGTCCGCACAGCGCAGGGGTCTCCCTCAAGGCACGCCTGGGTGCAAAGGTCACTTTCGGCCGATGCTGGAAAAAAGTCCGGAGATGGTGGAGGTGGACGTTCGTGCTGAGCCGAGGTCGAGTGTGCCGCCGGTCAACCGGCGACTGGCTGGATTGGCACCGGGATCAACTTGGCCAGCTTGCGGAGGTTCTGGGCTGCGGCGGCGAGGTGGAATTCGTCGCGCGCACCGTTTGGGCCGCGTAATCGCAGACGGTCTAGGCGGAGGATGCGTTTCAGGTGCGCGAAGAGCATCTCGATCTTCTTGCGCTCACGGCGCGAGACCAGCCACTGAATGGCGCCTCAGAGCATCGAGCTCGACCAACCTGTCGATCGATCTCAAAAGGTGATCGCCGGGCACGTGACGGTCGAGCGAGAACTCGTAGAACAGAGCTGCCTGGTCGTCCTGCCGTGCTCCCATCATCGACTCAGTCCCCCGCCTCAAAGGAACTGAATCAGCCGACCCCAGCCGCCGCAATTGCCGCTTTTTTCAACAACATCGGCCGCGCTCTGCCCTTTGTGTAACGACTCGTTAACACCTCGGATCATACACACGACATTCCGGGAGGACTTTGATCTATGAACACCGGCGACGACATTCAGGGGCTGCGGAGCGAGGAGCTTTGTCTAGGTTCTGTCGTACTTTTAACCGTCGCCGCTGGGATTTCCGTGTCTGTCTGGGCGCTTGTTTTTCTCGGTGTGTCGAACATCATGACGCTCCTGGCAAGCCGATTTACTTACTCTTAATGGCAATAGGTCGGGGCAAACGGCTTCTTTTTGGTCGGACTCGCTTCGCGTTCTGTCCTGATCTGTGTCGAAATATAAGCTTTGATTTCGTTTCGTTGAACGTGAACTTCTTACATAATGTTCGGGCGCCCCGTGCTGTGCGCCAGGACGACACTCGGCTCTCCAGGTGTTTAGACACGGCATTTGGTGGAGGATCGAGCCTGAAGAAATCCGGCTCTTCTCCTTGCGCCGTCCGCACTCACCGAAACGTCGCCATCGTGGCGCTCGCCAACAAACTAGCCCGCCTCGCCTGGCCGCCGCTGCACCGTGACATGCGGTCCGACGGGGATGCGGCACTCGCCCGACCTGACGGGCAAGGACGACCGACCACGGCGGCCATCACGCGTCGGGTGGAAGAAGGACTTCCGCCGGGCTGCCACCCGCTACGACAAGCTCGCGCCACCAACTTCGGTTCAGCAGTCGCCCTGGCAAGCATCGTCGCGTTCTGATCTTGATTGAGTCCGGACCTTAGCTGTCTCGTCCGCGGTGTAATGAAATCACTCATGCTGCTATCGCCACAGTGCGGGAGCGATATGGGACAGGTTCTTCACGTTGGTCACGATGAAAGGTGCGAACTCAGTTCAGAGTAAAGAAGTCGCCGTGGGACAGCTGCCGCTGGAGTGGTGGCTGAACGTCTGCGGTTCAACGACGCCGCGATCACAGCGTGGAAGACGAAGTCTGGACGAGTGGTGGGCGCTAATACTACGCCTGGCTGCGCGGATACGAACGACTTCAGCGGAGGCGGCGCTGGGCCCAACTTACCGCTGCTCAACCGTTTTGGGCAAGATTGACTTACGTCCGACCGATCTGCTAGCACCCTGTCGGTTCGAGATGCTGAGCAGGACGAGCATCCTGATTGTGTGGATGCGACAGGTGCTGGGTGGGCGGAGCAGTGCGTGGAAAGCGCTGCCGCACATTTTGAGGGCGGTGGGCGGCCCGCGGCTGCGGCTAATGAAGTATCGGCGCTCACCTGCTCCGCTACTTTGACAAGAGGATTTTTCTATCGGAGCTCGCGGAGCTAGTTTGCGCGCGCTCGGAGGAGAGGTGCCCGGTGGAAGTGTCCGCGGTTGAATTCGGCTGACGTGATTACACGGGGACAACCCCGGCCGTGCTTCAATGGCGACCTGCACGGATTGTTCGCCGCGCTGGTGGTCTTTGCAGCGGCGACGTTCAACGCCGTCCTGGCACTCGTCAATGCGCATCTCACGCCAGTGCCGCCCATCGCCGTGATGGGGGCGGAAGTCCTGATCGTAGGCGCTGCCCATCTCCTCATCATCATGCGTTTTCGTGATGTTATGCTTCCCTGGTACGCGCTCCTCTGGTTTATCGGCCTGCTATTCATCTACCGCACCCTCGCTTCGGGCAATCTCGATCCGAAAGCATTCCGTGACGTGCTTATTCTGCCAACGTTCGTTCTGCTTGGCCTCACGATGGGCTGGCACACTCTTCTGCGCCTCCTCATCGCCGTCCATGTGGTGACGCTGTCCTTCATGCTCTTGGAGGGTACCGCCACCGAAGTGTTCGCCGGTATTTTTGACATCCGCGATTATTACATTCGAACTCGGAATTTTCGCCCGGAGGACTTCTGGAACTCGGAATCAAAGCTATTCGTCAGCGCAACACGCCCCAGTGAACGGATCTTACTGCCATTCCTTAATCTGCACAGGACGTCCTCGATTTTCCTGGAGCCCGTGTCGTTAGGTAATTACTGTGTGGTCATTACCGCGTTTCTTTGCGCAACATTCCGTCGGCTGTCTTGGGGCGTGCTCTTCTTCCTCGTTGCGGGCAATCTGGCCCTCATCATTGGTTGCGATGGACGGCTTGCCGTGATCTCGTCGGCGGTGATTCTGGTTGCGTCCGTGATCGCACCGTATGTGCCGCGCTTCGGAGAAGTCCTATATATGCCTGGGATCCTCTTGCTGGCCATTATCGCGGTCGCCGCGGGCGGCTGGGTACCGGGCAACGACGATCTCCCTAGCCGCGTGGCCCACACCGTTGATCTGCTTGCGCTTTACGGACCCGCCGAGTACCTTGGGCTCTCAGTCGAGTTCCTCGACAAGGCTGTTGACAGCGGCGTCGCCTATTTGATCACGACCCAGTCGCTGCTTGGCTTGGGCTTGATGTGGGTCTTCCTGGTGTTTGGCTCCCAGGCCCAATCGCGCGCGCAGGTTCGGTACACGCATGGCATCTGCATCTTCATCGCGTCTAACCTGCTCGTCAGCTTCTCCTTTCTGAGCGTGAAAACCGCTGCGCTACTCTGGGTTATCCACGGCGTCCTGCAAGCGGAAACGGCAAGTCGCGGCGCCCACGTTCTGCGACGAGGAGCGGCGCTTACGCCCTAGTATACCGGACATCGAATTATGCCTCTGAGGTGGCCGGCCATTAAACCTCTTCGTGTGCTCCATGACCCTGCCCCCGTTGTGCCCTCGCCTATAGGATAGTCTGTTCACTGTGTGGACCACCGTGCATGGACCGGGTTGCAAACTCTCTCGGCGTGAGCCCGCCGAGGCTCGAATGGGGGCGGGCCGGCGCTTCGCGCCGCCGCGGCGGACGGCGAGCCGCTCCTCGTCAAATAGAGGCGGAAAGCTGTTGTGGTTGATCTCACGTCTGCCCGTCTCAGCAGCAGGTGCAGCCGTGGACAGCAAAAGCGGTGGGGCTCGTGCGCCATCTGGCGCAGCTTGCTTCTAAGCATGGTGTCGAGCGCCTGCGGCTCAGGACGTCGGGACGGTCCTGCTCCGCCGCATGTGCGCACTTTTTTTAGCGTGATCTTGCGGCGGGCGAAAAATCGCCAGAGGGTTGAGACGGCCACGACCACTCGTGCTCGGCCAGGAGCGCCTGCCGCTCGACGAGGGTGATGTCGGGCTTCTCCGCCACCGCGCCCAGGATTTCGGCGCGTGCGCCTCGATCCGGGCCGACTGCTTGTCACCGCCCTGGCGCTTGGGCCGCACGTCGCCGGTGCGTCGCGAGAGGCTGGTCCAGCGGATCGCGCTCGAGATGCTCACCCAAACCGCGCCGCCACTTGCCGGCCAGACATCCCACCCTCTACGGCCGATACCACCCGATCGCAAGGTCCAACGACATTGGCGAAGATAAAGCTACTGACGGGTAGGAAGGCAGCGCCTAGAACGAGTTCCGGCTCTCACTGCAGCCTTGCCGAGCAGCCGGCGCGGTGCTTCAATCCGGTGGCCATTCGCCCAAAGTGCCGGAAGGGCGGCCTCGGTTCGTCACTGGACTGCCAGCCCGATCGGCCTATTCGGCCAGCGCGGCGTGTTACGCTGAGTGAGGCCGCAGGTAGTGTTTCGATTACGTGAGCGGCTTGGGAACCCAAAGATGATCACGCAAAATATACTTTCGCAAGCATCCCTCCCATCTGTCATTTTTCGCATCATTCGACGAAAGCTTCTAGCTAAGATCGTACACGATCGTAGGGGAAGTAAACGACTTGCAGTTTTTCCAGACGATTTGATCGGGCAAGAAATAGTGATTAGCGGATTACATGAGGGGGAGATACTTAATGCAGCCTTCGGAACGGTCCTATTGCAATTTCAGGATCAATTCGCAACCTCAACGTGTCTCGATGTTGGGGCAAACGTTGGTAACCACACCTGCTATTTGTCAGATCGCTTCCAAAGAGTCATTGCTTTTGAGCCAAATCCATCATGCTTTCATTTACTTGAGTGCAACGTAAAGAACAATTCACATAACGCGATTGTCTATAACTTTGGGTTGTCGACAGATACTGGAACATTAAGATTTGTCGAGAACGATAAAAACCTTGGGGGATCCGGATTTGTGGATGAAGACAACCTTAACGAACGAGACTTCAAAGAGAAAAGATTGCAGGTTAGAAATGGAGATGCGTTTCTGCTTGAAAATTATCCAAATGCCAAGTTTTCTTTTATTAAAATAGATGTAGAGGGGCACGAGATCCAGGTACTCAGAGGTCTGGAAATAACTATTCGTAAAAATAAGCCGATTGTTGCCCTTGAAATGTATTCGTCCCGCCCTGGTGGAGCGGAGTCTATGTCTTTGCTTAGAGAATTTGGATACGAAAGATTTCTTTCTATAACTAAGGATGGCGGTTTGGCTGGTGTTTCTGCATTGTGGTCACGACTGAGATCAAGCGTTTATGCCGTGGACTTGAACGAAGGATACGATGGAGACCATGATTTCGTTATTGCTTTTCCGGCTTGAGACATTTGCGTGCACTTGTCGTAGGCGAACATGACATTCTATTCTAATTCGTCGGTGGTTAGTTATGGCATTAGGTAGAGCGGAAAAGCGCGCGACGCTTGTGCTGAGCAAATCCGTTTAGAGGTGGTCGCGACGCCGGCTACGGATTAAGGGGCGGACTGGCCGCCCCGAATATGTCGGGCATCAGAGCAGAGACTGTAAGGAGCGCTGGTATATGGCGCGATAGGAATCCGCAATTCGCGGCCAGGCAAACTTCTCTACAAACGATAGGGCGGCTGCCCGCATCGCGTCTCGCCTCGCTAAGTTGTCCATCAACCCGCCGATCTCGGCGTAGGCCTGCTCGGGACCCGGCGTTAGAAGGGTGACACGGGCGAGGTCTTCTGTCTGGAAAGCCCCCGGAGTCGTGACAACCGGTAGGCCGTTACCCAGTGCTGCGATCAAGCTGCCCCGTCGCTCTGAAACTCCGTCGGGATAAGGTAAATAAGCGACCGTGGAGCTCCGCAGCGCCTCCGCGGCTTCTTGTTCACCTAGGTTTAGACGCCACTGTACGTTGCTGCCTGCCGCTGATTGCGCTTGAGTTACGAATTCCCTGGCCCAGGCAACTGGCGCGCCAATCACCTGAAACCGCCATGACCGGCCATGGCGCGCAGCCATCTTCGCCACACCCAAGAAGTCCTCAAGACCACGGTCGGGCTTGATCTGGCCGAAATGCACGATCGTGGGTTCGGGGCCAGGTTTGGGGTCCAGAAAAGGAATATTGCTGCCAATAGGAACGATGACCGTCTTGGCCGCGAACCTTGGAAATAGCCGCAGAAAGCCCTCGCGCTCGAAGTTCGTCGTGAACACTAGACGCCTCGCCGCGAGCCCAAAAGCGGAGAGCGAGAGACGCCTAAGCCTCATAAAGGTGGTGAATTCGTGCAAAGTTACTACCAGAGGCGCTGAATTTCGAAAGCCGAATAAATGCGGGCCAAGGCTTCTCCACCCGACAATCATTGGATATTGGATATGCACGAGGTCGGGGCCGGCAGCGTTGACGCGGCGAATAAGGCTTTGCGTGCCGCTTACGGACCAGTCCCGATGCTCGAAAACCCGGGCGTCTATTCCGCCCACCCTCTCTAATGATGCCGCGAGTTGCCCTACAAAGTCGTGGATGCCGCAGCGGCCTTGGTCGGGGGGGCCGGTGACCAGACAAACATGAAGCGGCCCTCGCGCAGCTGCACTCCCCGAATCAGTAATCCTTTCTGGCGCCCGGGTGTGCTTCCGCTCACTCCACATTGCCGCAGCCCAAGCTTTCACTTATGTGCTCCCAACGATAGACTACGATGAACAACATGTCACGATGATGGGGAGCTGCGGGACAGCGGAAATCGTTCGGGGATGGCGAACAGGCCGGCGACGATTTCGGTCGTGGACGCTTCCAGGAACATGAAAATGGCCATGCATGGTCCGGTGCACTCGCTTGCGGTTGGCGGGCCGGCAAACCCTGCTTCGCAAGCTCCAGATTCACCAGCGCTGCGATACGCTATAGCCGTAGTGGCCGCTCAAGACGAAGCGACGGATCAGCAGCAGCACGGCCTCCTCATCAGCCTTGAAGGAGATTCCACCCAGCGCAGCGCTTCCCTGGCTCGGCTCGCGAGATTTGATCGGGAGACGCCAAGGGTCTCGGCGAAGCGCTTCATCGGGAATTGCCGTTCGGCAACGACAGCGGCCGCAATATTGGATTTTGTTGAGTATGCTTTGGAGAGAGCCTCACGGAGGATCTCCACCTCCATCGTCTTGTGGCCGAGCAGGCGCGCCAGTTCTGCACCCGCTCCTCGAGCTTGCGCAGCTCCGAGCTGCCGACCACCGGCTCGTCCAATCCCACGCTGCAACAGCTCCCTCACCAATCACCGCGATAGCGCAGGTCGCCACCCCATGCCGCCGGGCAGCCGACGGCACCGTCTCTCCCGGCTCAAAGCTCTCCTCGATGGTGCGCAGCTTCTGCTCGGGCGACCAATGCCGACGGCTCGGCATTCCCGTGATCAGCTCGATTTGCTGATACTCCTCTGAGGTGAGCCTATTCTCTAGGATATCATTGAGCCTTTCTGCTTACCCCAGGTGTCCGGTCGAATAGGGGCAGTTCGTCCGATCGTGGTAGCGTGCATGGCTGCCCTCGGGGTGCGCTCACCAATGATCACCCACGATCCCGAGGTTGGGCGGGCCGTCCACGTCATCGATACAGGGGCAGTTCACGGAATTGCGATTCAGGTGAATTGTACAGTGTGCTCTCCGGGCCTAAGCGGGTTCAGCTGCTCCGGAGAAACCTAACCTGGCCGGCAAGGCCGCGCACACGCCGATGCGAGTAGGCGACGAACCAGAGGAGCGCCACTATAGCTTGTAGGCCGATCAGCTCTGTGCCATGAGCTGCTAGTCCCATGGCAAGCAGCAGGCCGTAGAACATGAGCGTCAGGAACCGCTGGTCCTCGTCGATTGTCTTACCAGCGCTTCTGTAGACTAGATATTTCAGCCAACGCGCGAGCGCGAGCGATAAGAGGATCATCGCTCCAACGAGATTGATGTGCAGGAGTAAAGAGTAGCCCAAAAGCCTGAACAGCTGGAGGACAACGTAGAAGTGGCCGCGCGATCCCACGTCGAGCCGGTTATACACCCAGAATGCAAAGCGCGACGCCATGACATAGCCCATCCAAGTGACAAGGCCGAGTAATGCAAGCTGCGGGGGGCTATCGTATACACGTGAAATCTTCAGCGCCGGCCCGTTGGTTTCAGCCAGCAGAAGTATCCCCAACGCTCCAAGGATGACAGAGGTGAACCACGCCTTCCACGGCACCACGCGGTCCGCATAAGCAGCCGCAACATCGAAAATCTTTGGTTTGGCTTCGTACTTGACTGCGAGGGTATCATTCTCGACATAGCCAATCTCGTAGACAGTCCAGAGAGAAAGGTGCAGCAGAAGCAAACCCAAAGCGCCTAAGGCTGGGGACGGCATCAACCAGGCGAGTGCCAGCCAGAGGAGCATTAAGTCCTCCAGCAGCACTCCGTAGAGCATGTAATTTTCGCCCGGGCGCTTAGCGCGCTGGGTGTAAAGAAAAGGTATGTAAGACTCAGCCATCGCCGGACGGTACTCAGCTTCCGGCCACTTGACTAGGATGGGTTTGTTACAACTGCTCAATAGGTCGGCATCCGTCTCACTGTCAGTGACGACGATCGTATTGCGTAAGGAGACGTCTGCCCGGTGACGCTCGATCCACGACTTTTTGCCATGAGCTCGTATTCGGTAACCGGACCCCAATGTGCCAGCGGCACACAGAACAGCTCTTGGGTCGATACAGCGTAGCAGGGGTTCCACTAACAGGTCGGTTCCGAGCGTCGCAACCAGCAACGTCCGTTTCGGTCCCGCTTCAGCGAGCACTTTCAGCAAGCGTCGATTCGCCCATCGTTCCGCGTTGCAAGGTGCTTGGCGCCGCCAATTCCTGAGGCTCCATGGCATAATGAGCGTGCAAGTTCTGACGCGCATCCAATCGCGGAAAACGTGTTCGCGACGGGTATGGGGCATCAGTTTCCATGGCCGTACGAGCTCCAGTCCGAGTAGCACGAGATGGCCCAGCCAGCGTGGACGCAGGGAGCGGAGAAATTCCTCTGTAGAGTTTCGCAACCAAAGAGTCTCGTCGAAGTCAACGATGATGGCTGCGTCAGGGGAGCTTTCGATTGCTGTTTTAAGCGCCCGCTCTGCCTCCTCCGCGGTCAGCATTGAATTTTTCGAAGCCATAGCGCGATTCCTGGATAGCGTGATAAAAACGTGGGTAGCGTGATAAAAACGTGCGACGCTCGGGGGCCGGCTGCACGGGACCTTGAGGGAACATCCATACGGCCTTACTTTCCCCATTTTGAATCTAAGAACTAATGCGTTGCGCGGCACGCGTGAAGCGGGTGTGAGAGGCAGGAGTGTAGATGAACGTGCCTTTGAGTCCGGTCGGGTTGTCTCGAACCCGCGCGGCACCGAGTTATGCGGAGCACGTCGCCGAGTTGTCGAGCGACGTGCGCGCGTTCCGGCTAACGAGCTTTGCCCTGCACTGGAGGCTACTGCTGGCCTGCGTGCTCTTGTCGGTCGGGCTCGGTGCGGTGTACGGCATTATGAAGCCGGACCGCTATACGGCTTATGCCGCCATTCTGGTTGGCCCCCCGTCCGCTGACAACGATGTAATCGCCGCGCGTGGTGATGCTCAGTTGACGGAGGCGACTTTGCTGCGACTTGCGGCCCTCGCTGCCCGACTCGATGCTGAGGTTCAAGGACTCACAGAGATAAGGTTTCCGCGGGGACTGGAGGAAAGCACCGACCCCCAAATGAGGAGCATACTCGACGGCGAGCGTTTGATCTTCGCCGCGGGGCGTCGTGTTCTCGGGGAGAACCTCGAGAAACTCAGGCATGAGCAGTCCTTGTTGGAGCAGCGGGTCGGGTCCCTCCAAGAGCAGGTAAGGCTTTCCGAGGTCGAGCTTGCGACGGTGAACGAGGAGCTTGGGGGCGTTGAAAGCTTAGTAAGCAAGAAGCTCGCACCCGCTCCTCGGCTGCTCGATCTACGAAGAGCCGGAGCGGTGATCGCCAGCCGCAAGGTGGAGCTAGAATCCGAGCTTCTTAGCGTTCGCCAGCAGATTGCTCAGATTGAACAGCGCATGGCCGAGGTCCGCAACAAGCGTGAAAGTGATGCACTCGATAAGCGTCAGCAGGTCGTGGCGGAGATCACCGAAGCCAGCGCGCGGCGGCGCACCGCCGATCAGATAGCCAGGAAATTCGGGAACGAGGGCCTTGCTGCCGGGATCGTTGCCAATGAGATCGACATCATTCGATCAGATGCTCTTCTCGACAGCGTGGTGCGGCAGCTCTCGCTCGACCAGAGTTCCGAGCCGAAACAGCGCGGGTTGCCTACTGAAGGCGGCGTCGCAACGAATCTCAATCCGTTCGAGTGGCTGCGCGACAGTGGCTCTGGTCCAGAAGATTTGACGGCCGAAGGCAGGATTGCTTTAGCGACGGCGCGCCTCCAGGAGAATCTCGGGGTTAAGCACGAAGGGGCGGGCTCCAGAGTCACAATCGGTTTTACCTCCACCAATCCGGACGAAGCCGCGCAGGTGCCAGACGCTATTGCTCGAACTTACCTTGCGGCACGCTCGCAGGGTGACGAGGGAGAACCGATGCTGGATCCTGCGGCTCTGAACGGCGTTGGAAATGCGGCGGGGCGATTTGACCAGCTCATCAGCACGGCCCGGACGCCGCCCGGCCCGGACGGTCCAGGGCTAGGCATGATACTCGCAGCTGCGGCAGTCCTTGGGGTGCTTCTCGGCACCGGCTTGGTCGTCCTTACCGAAATCGCCAAAGCCTTTCGGATACAGCCGCCTCAGGGTCGATTAGCAGCACGGCCGATCTGATGCCTTCTGGCATGTTCCGCCGATTGGTGCGGCGGCCGGCCCACTTGGTCCGTAAACTCGTACTGCCGCGATTGATCCCACCGTCCAACGGCGTTCTCATGGAACCTGTCGAGGCCGCACGAGTTGTCGGGCTTCTGTCATCCGCGACAGGCATCGGCAAGTCTGCGCGTCTCTGCGCCCGAGCGCTATCGCTGGACGGCATCGCGGTATCCACTGCAAACGTTTCTGATGCTTTCGCAGCTGACGATGGCATCCCATATCTGGGACAGGGTGTTCGCGGGCGAGCCGAGGCCAAAGTTTCAATATACCACCTGAATCCTCCGAAGCTGCTTGTTGGTTTGATCCGCTCTGGGTTCGGCCGCTACCGTCGCTCGTTCAATATAGGTTATTGGGCGTGGGAACTCGAGACCTTGCCGCCTGAGTGGGTTGACGTACTCCGTTTTGTTGACGCCGTCATGGTGCCGTCGTTCTTTTGTCGCGATACGGTAGCCCGTTATACATCAAAGCCGGTATTGGTTGTGCCCCATCCCGTTCACCTCGAGGCTCCGGCTCCGTCCACTGCCGGAAAGAGCCGGACTTTTTGCGTGCTCAATATTTTCAGCTTCGATTCGTCATTCGAGCGAAAGAACCCCGTTGGACTTGTCCGGGCCTTCAAGCGGGCGTTCGGGGGCGATCCGAATGTCGCTTTGATACTGAAGGCTACCGGTGGCACGCGCTATCCAGCCCAGCTCCGAGAACTTCTCAGCGAAATTGGGGGCGCTCCGAACATCGCGCTGAAGGATGAGGTCTGGACTACTGCTCAGCTCGAGGCAGCGCTCGCCTCCGCTCATGTTTATGCCTCGCTGCACAGATCCGAAGGATTCGGCCTGACTTTGGCGGAAGCGGCGCTTGCTGGTGTCCCGCTTGTTGTCACCAACTGGTCGGGCAATGCCGATTTTTGTTCGCCGGATGAGTGCTACCCCGTTGACTACGAGCTCACCCCGGTTAGGGATAACCATCCCGATCTTGCCGGGGCAACGGGCGCGCGTTGGGCGGAGCCCTCCGTCGAGAGGGCCGCCGCCCAGCTCAGTGCGGTCAGGGCGTCGCCAGCAGCTGCGTGCAATAAAGCAACGGCCCTCAGAGCTACGCTCCTCCGTCACCTGGAGGGCAGCACCTATAGCGCGGCACTAGCCGAACTCGTTGCCATGAAGGCGCTACTTGGAACGCGAGCAGCTTGATGCCGATTTCCGTGTCCACGCAGGAAGTGCGCTCCAGGCGAGGTGCGACCGCAATGGATTGCTCGCCCGCAGCGGTCGGTGCAACTGCAACGTTTAACGCCGTCCTGACACTCGGAAACGCGCGTCTCACGCCGGTGTCGCCCCTTGTGAGAGCTCGCTAGGATTAAAGACGGTCTCGAGCAGTCCTGTCCCTGAATTGGGAGGCTGAATTACAAGTAGCTATGGGTAACACCATGCGGGCAGCCGCCCCAAAGTTTGCAGAAAGGCCTTGGCCGCGAGTCGCGGAATCCGGTTGCGCCGTATACCGCGGTGCGGCTCGGTGCGGGCTCTGATGGCCGAGAGATTCGCGCGGCAGTCCGCGCTTAATTTTGTCGCCGGCATCGCGACCACTTCTAGCGGATTCCTCAGCACAATCCTTGTAGCGCGCCTTCTAGGCGTCGAAGGGACCGGAGTGGTCGCTTTTGCGACCTGGATCATCACCGTTACGATCGTGGTCACTGATCTGGGACTAGCCGGAACGCTAACCCGCTTTCTTCCCGAGTTGCATGCCCGCGGCGATGACCAGGCCGCGTCAAGCCTGACGCGCTATCTACTTCGCCGGCAACTGCTAATACTGGCAGGTATGCTAGCGTGCTTTGCTACCTACGCCCTCGTAGTCCTGGGGCGTGAGGAAGCGATTCTTCCCGTTCAGAGCGATACTTACCTCCGTTCAGTCGCTTTTTGGGCTATTGTCGCGGCAGCGGCTGCAACGCAGGGCCTAGCCTCCTTCATCTATGGCTTTCTGAAAGGGACTCAGTCCTTCAGCCGTCTTGCGGCCGTTGCGGCGATCGGGGGAGTGCTGCAGATCGGGACCACATTGATCGGAGGCTCCCTGTTCGGAGTTCCGGGAGCCATGGGGGCCGCTGTGCTCGGCCACATCGCCGCGGCATGCTTAATCTTGACGGTCCGCTCCCGCGGAGGCGAGGTCGGGGCGGAGCTGAAGAAGCGCGTAAACCGGTTCGCGTTGGCGTCGTGGGCGAACTACATTGTCGCGGCGTTCGCCTGGTCGCGAATGGAGCTCTTCTTTCTTGAACGCAGCTGGGGCAGCGAGGCAACCGGGCTGTTCAGCGTTAGCCTCACGCTCGCCAATCTGGCGACGCAGACCCCTCTGCTGCTGACGGGGGCGCTGCTGCCCTATATGGCACAGCACACCTTCGAGAATGGCGGACAGAAGGCTCGCGATGCATATGTGATCGGGATGCGCTTGATGGCGTTCATCATCTTCCCCGCGTGTTTCGGCACTGCCGCAATCGCGCCGACGCTCTTGCCGCTGTTCTTCGGTCCTGATTTCGCCCCTGCTGTACCTACAGCGGTCGTTCTAGTTTCGACCGCTGCGTTCAGCGCCAGTGCGTCGGTGGCGGTTACCTACCTGTTCGCGGTCGAGCGGACCAGCGTCGTCCTCGTGACAGGCCTTGTCGGAGCGGGTCTCTCGATCGTAGTCGGAATGGTTATCGTCCCGGTTTATGGTCCTATGGCCGCCGCAATCGGCCGCGGCGCCATTCAAATCCTAATCGTCGCCGTCGCAGTCCTATACATCCACAACCGGCTCAACTGCCCGGCGCCGTATGGGGCTTTGGCGCGGCTGCTAGCCGCCGCTGTGCTCTGCGGCGCTACAGCATCTCTGGTCGTGTGGCACGTGCCAGGAGGAGTGGGGCTCGCGGCAGCTATCACTGCCGGTGCTTGCGTCTACATTCTTGCCATCCGACTTTTTGGGGGGCTCTCAAGACACGATGCTGATCGCCTCGCTGCTGTCGTCGATACGACCTTGCCGTCCAGTCTTAACCCGATTGCCCGGACGATGCTGGGGGTCTTACAGCCGCTCCATTGGCCCAAGTGACGAGTGCCCGCGCGGCCTCTTCGAGCTCGCGCGGGCCTCTTCGAGCCTGGATCAAGTGCGCCCGCCACGCCCGCATCCGTCATCACTGCGTGCTTGGCCCGGAAACGGGGAAGAACAAAATGAGCGCACCGCGCTTCCGTCGGGTGCTGGTCTGATTGTCCTTTGAAGTGCCGGACGGCTGGCGCGTATCTGCCGGGCGACTATCTCGGAGGCCGAACAACAAGCGACGGGCTGGCACGTCTATGCGACCCTGGTTGCCCTTTGGCCACGACTGCGTTGGCCAAAATCATCGCAGCGCGATGCACTCGCCGTGCCGCTTACACCTCAACAGGTAAGGCTCGAGTGGCGTGCGGCAGAACGCCTGTCGCTCGCATCATGTCGGCGGCAAGGGCGGCCAGCTTCTCCTGGCGAAGAATGAGGCTAGGCGCAGGGTCCAGGCCCACCGCTTCTAGGATGGTGCCCCAGCGGTGCCCCCAATCGTGCGCCTGTAGACACGCCAGCACGTTCGCGGCGCGAACCTGGGAAAGCCGCTCGTGTTGCCGAGCGAGATCGTATAAGAAGCTTGGGATGTCGCCCGGATCTACCGGCATCGCAACGACAGCGTCAGGCCAGTGAAAGGTCTTATCGAACTCAGGGCAGCGCGGCGCCGAGCCGATCATGACCGAACCGCCGGCTGCACCCTCAAATAAACGTGCAGGGAGGACCTGGTCGCCCCGGCTTTCGACAAACTTGTGGGCGCCCGCCGTGAGGTGATCGTAGCAGACGAAAAACTTGGCGCGCTTTATCTTGCTGAAGGTCAGGAAGCGGTGCTGGGCCCAGTCGTGCACCGGAGCGTCGGCAATACGCGCGCTGTCAAAGTCGTAATAAAAGTCGCCACTACGGGCCATCTCGAGTAAGCAGCGGTGGGCGGGCTCGGATCGCCGCCCAATCGACAAAACATCGATCGTCCTAGGGGGCGCACGCGGGTGGGGCGCCGCCTCCAAAGCGTCCACCGCGGTAGGCAGGAAAGCGCACGGCACGCCGAGACTCTCCTGAAGGAGGGGGATGGTGTTCGCGTGCAGGAGGAACACGTAGTCGAAGTCTGCCAGGATCTGCATGTAGGCTTTCTGTGCTGCCAGTGAACCTGCCCACGCCTCGACAATGTAGGCAATCTTCAGGCCCGAACGGTCCCGCCAGCCGCGCAGTGACCGCAGTTCGCTCAGGGTATCCATGAACGCCCCGATGAACACAAACACGTCGCAGGTTTTCACCAACTCGGTCGTGACTGTGCGTGCCGGCCGTCCCCGCCACCGGGATCCCTGCCACAGCAGCTTGTCGAAGACCTTGTCCCGCTTGCGCGACAAGGTGCGGGCTGGCGGCGCAATTACATCAGCGTCCGCAACCTCGGCTAGCACCTTCGCAAATTCGTAAACGACCGCGTTGAATACCCTGGGCCAAGCCGCGAAGTCGGAGTAGACCACGGTGCGGTAGGATTGCTTCACGGATGCCTCCAAGAGACTGGCAAGTCGACCCTAAGACTGAACAAACAGTCCTGCCGAGGGCAATTTGCGCCCGCCCATCTCGACTGGTATTTGGTGCGTGGTTGTCGTCCACAACTTAAAGGGCATGAACCCCTTCCTGACACCTTGGCCGACAGAGTAAGCTATGGCGAGTGCTGGTTCCAAAAGCTTAATGGCAGAAAGCTCACAAGCGAACGTTCATTCATGGCGATGCCTTCCTCTCGATCCACCGAGTCGGGGCCGTCTGGCAGATGCGAGCTTATAAGAGCGGGCGATACGGCGTAAGCTCCACGATCCGTAACAGGCGAGCAAGGCCCCACCGGAAACCGGTTTGGCCAGGGAGCCGCAGCGCATGAAGGCAGTTATACTCGCCGGCGGCATGGGAACGCGGATTTCCGAGGAGACGGCCGTCCGGCCGAAGCCGATGGTCGAGATTGGTGGAAAGCCGATTCTCTGGCACATCATGAAAATATACAGTTCTCACGGCATCAATGATTTCGTCATTTGCCTTGGGTACAAAGGTCACGTCATTAAACAATACTTCGCGAACTACATGCTCTACAATTCTGACGTGACGTTCGACTTCAGGGTCGGGTCGCACACGATCCATGAGGCGAAAGCCGAACCTTGGTCGATCACCCTAGTGGACACTGGCCAGCAGACGGAGATCGGCGGTCGGATCAAGCGGGTCATGCCCCACCTAGCAGGCGATGAAGCTTTCTGCCTGACCTACGGGGACGGTTTGGCCGACGTCGACATTAGGGCGCTCATTGCGCTGCATCGCCAGGAGGGCCGGCTGGCCACCCTGACCGCCACGCAGCCACCGGGCCGCTTCGGTACGTTACGCACCGAGGGCCGCCAAGTAAAGGCGTTTCGGGAAAAGCCCTCCGATGGAGGATGGATCAACGGGGGCTTCTTCGTTCTCAGCCCCAAGGTCGCCGACTACATCGAAGGGGACGCCACTGTTTGGGAACGCGAGCCCCTGGAACGGCTGGCCCGGGAGGGCCAGCTCACGGCATACCACCACTACGGCTTCTGGCAGCCGATGGACACATTGCGTGACCGGCATCTCCTCGAGGAGCTATGGTCAACCGGCGCGGCGCCCTGGCGGGACTGGCCTTGAACCCGCATCGCCCACCTCAGCCGACGTTCCAGACCAGTCGATTGGGAGGTCTGTCCGCTTATGAAAGTCCTTATCACCGGCAACATGGGCTACGTCGGCTCGGTAATCGTCACCCATCTGCGCGACCGCTTCCCGGGCGCGCTTCTAGTGGGAGTCGACAATGGGTGGTTCGCCCACTGCCTGACCACTCGCCGCGCCGTGCCGGAGACCCGACTTGACACACAGTGGTTCAAGGACGTGCGGAACCTCGAAGAGGGTGACCTGCGCGGCTTCGATGCCGTTGTCCACCTCGCCGCCGTGTCGAACGACCCAATAGGCCATCGCTTTGAGGAGGTGACGGACGTCATTAACCATAGGGCGAGCCTGCGCCTGGCCGGCCTCGCCGCGAAGGCCGGCGTGGGGCGCTTTGTCTTCGCGTCGAGCTGCAGCGTATACGGCCTCGCGGACGACGGCCGAGCTCGGACGGAGCGCGACGCCGTGAACCCGCTCACGCCCTACGCGCGCTCCAAGATGGCTACAGAGCTGGGGCTGGCGCAGATGGACCGGAGCGGGATGGTGGCCACGAGCCTGCGTTTCGCGACTGCCTGCGGAATGTCAGACAGGCTGCGGCTCGACCTCGTCCTGAACGACTTTGTCGCGAGCGCGCTTGTCTCCGGGATGATTACCGTACTCAGCGACGGCAGCCCATGGCGCCCGCTGATCCACGTGCAAGATATGGCGCGAGCCACGGAGTGGGCGTTGGTTCGAGAGCCAAATCAGCTGGGCGAACACCTCAGCGTCAACGTCGGAGCAGACTGCTGGAACTACCGGATCGGGGATCTCGCCCGCGCGGTTGCTCAGTCGATGGAGGGGACTGGTATCAGCACAAATGCCCTGGCGCCGTCAGATCGGCGGTCCTACCGGGTCGACTTCGACCTTTACCGGCAGCTCGCGCCCGATCACCAACCCGTAGCGACTCTCGGCGGCACCATCGAAGAACTAAAAAAGGGGCTGGAAACCATCGGCTTTGACGACGCGAACTTCCGTCGGTCGCACCTGATTCGCCTCAGGGCACTTGAACAGCACATTGCTGACCGTTCGCTAACGAGCGATCTGGCTTGGCGGGCCACGACAACCGCCGCCCCGGTGGTGGTCGACAAGGAGGTGGCCGCGTGATCGTCCGCCCCACTCCGCTCCCCGGCGCTCACACCATTCTGCCTGAGAGGCGCAATGACGAGCGCGGCTTCTTTGCGCGGCTCTACTGCGGGGCCGAGTTCGCGTCCGTGGGTCTCGACGCGCGCGTCGCGCAGATCAACAACTCACTCACCTTCCGGCGGGGCACCGTCCGGGGCCTCCACTATCAGCTGCCCCCGGCGGCCGAGGTGAAAGTGGTGCGCTGCGTCCGTGGCGTTATCTACGACGTCATCGCGGATCTGCGCCCCGACTCGCCGACCTTCGGCCGTTGGTTCGGGGCCGTGCTCGACGCTGAGGACCGTCTTATGATGTATGTACCGCGGGGGTTCGCCCATGGTTTTATCACGCTCACGGATGACGTGGAGACGCTCTACTTGGTCAGCGCCCCATACGCCCCGGAGTACGAGCGGGGCCTTCGGTTTGACGACTGTTGGCTCGGTGTCGATTGGCCGATCGAACCGAAGGAGGTCTCCGACAAGGACCGTAACTGGCCGGATTTCGAACCGAATCGCGCGGGGATCGACCTCCTGAGCGGTCTCGCCTAAGGCACGGCCCGCCGGCGGCCCGCCCCAAACAGCCGAAGCCTGGAGGTTCGCCCGCTTGATCATCATAGACAACCTGCTGCGCCGTTGCGTCGCCGAAGGCAAGCCGATCCGTGTGGGGATGATCGGAGCCGGCTTCATGGCTCGGGGCATCGCGAATCAAATAGTCAACGCCACCCCGGGTATGCGCCTGGTTGCGATCGCGAATAGGACACTTGATAACGCGCGGCGCGCTTACGCCGAGGCTGGGGTCGAGGAGGTCGAAACGTCCTCTAGGCGCGTTGATCTCGAAGGCTGCATCATGCGCGGCCGCCCCGTCGTGACCGAAGACGCTGAGCTGCTGGTCACCTGCGACCTCATCGACTGCCTACTAGACCTCACGGGTGCGGTCGAGTTCGGCGCCCGGCTCACGACAAGCGCGATCCGGCACGGCAAGGCGCTTGTGTCGATGAATGCGGAGCTCGACGCCACGGCCGGTCCCCTGCTCGGGCGCATGGCGGACCGGGCGGGGGTGGTTTTTACTGGCAGCGACGGCGACCAACCCGGCGTTCAGATGAACCTCTATCGGTTCGTCAAGCAACTCGGCCTGACACCTCTCGTGTGCGGCAACATCAAGGGGCTCCAAGACCGCTACCGCACGCCGACTACCCAGGCGACCTTCGCGGCGCGTTGGGGCCAGAACCCCTTCATGGTCACCAGCTTCGCCGACGGCACGAAGATCAGCTTCGAGCAGGCAATCGTCGCTAATGCAACCGGAATGGGGGTCGCGTGCCGGGGCATGCTTGGGCTCAACCACTCGGGGCATGTGGACGAGCTCGTGACCCGTTACGACATCGACTTTCTTCGCTCCCGCGGAGGGATCGTGGACTACGTTGTAGGCGCCAAGCCCAACGCCGGGATCTTTGTGCTCGCAACACACGACGACCCCAAGCAGAAGCACCTCCTTAACTTATACAAGCTGGGCGAAGGCCCGCTCTACAGCTTCTACACGCCCTATCACCTTTGCCACTTTGAAGTGCCCACCTCGGTGGCCCGCGCGATCCTCCTCGGGGACGCGGTAATTCGAGCTCTCGACGAGCCGCGCGTCGACGTCGTTGCCACAGCCAAAACGGATCTGAAGGCCGGTGAGGTGATCGACGGATTGGGTGGGTACATGACCTACGGCCAGTGTGAGGCCTACGCGGTGTCCCGCGCAGAGAATCTCCTTCCCATGGGGCTCGCCGAGGGCTGTCGGCTGCGCCGGGAGGTCGCGAAGGACCAGGTCCTGACCTACGACGACATCGTCCGCCCAGAAGGCCGCTTGATCGATGTCCTTAGGGCCGAGCAGGACGTTCTCTTTCCAGCTCGCGCCGCGGCTATGCCGGCTGTGTAAGGCAGCGAACAAGTCGATTGGGTGAAGCCGAAGCCGATCAGCAGAGACGGCCCTATGCTGCCACGGCATCTAGTCTAGTGCGGCATGCGTTTCAGCCAAAACCGAACAGATCCATTGCCGTAACCATAGGCATTCGCTATGAGGCAGGAAGTTATCGGATGGTCCAGAGAAGCCTTTTACGCGTTGCGGTTATCGCCTCGGTGCAGTGCGTGCGCCGTTGGCCAGAAGGTGCCTCCTCGCATGTTGTTCCTAGGTGTTCAGCCCCGAAGTGAGATGGAGGGATTAGAGTGAAGCGACCCGGGTTCGTCGTTCAGTTTCGGCAGATCAAATCATAAGGTGTGAGGCCGCGGAGCGTTTTGAGCCGCTTGGCAAAGTTGTAGGCGTGAGGGAGGCGGCGAAATACGCGTCTGCTGGTCATGAGTTTCGTAGTAGTAGCTTTTGACTATGCTTCCATGAGAGTGCGGTTGTTTCTTTCGGCCTGGCCGTTCTCCGGTAGGTGATCCGTGGTGCCTTCTCGTCCGGCAATTCTCCTCGGAGGACGCCATTATGGAGACGGCCATCTGGGACGCAGGGCACCGGGAGCACGGAGGTGCGGGCAGGCCGTCTATAGACAGTGGGCTGAGAGCCCGGGCTCGTTACATGGCCGCCCGTTGCGACTTCCCGGATGCGCTAGGAGCACGGATCAGTAATTCTCGTTGCCCGCCAGCTCCCGTTTTTGTCTCCGCGGAGGCGGTACCCCGGGAACATGGCGAGCTGAGTTGGCTGGGGCACGTCGACATGCGTCGCGATTCTCCTCACCGCCTTCGCGGAGCAGCTGTCGGCGGATGATGTCGGTTGTCGAGGCGACCGGTAATGCCTCGGCCATCGTGGCCGTGATCGCGCCGTGCGTCAGGAAGCTCGTGATCGCCAATCCGATACAGGTGCGGGTGATCGCGCATGCAAAGATCAAGACCGACACGATAGACGCCGGCGTTAGCGCAGCTCTACGCCAGCGGGCCTGCGGGAGGTGGGTCCCGGACGAGGCGACCCCGGCTTTGCGCCGGCAGGTCACCGTCGCAAACCAGATCGTCCGGCATCGATCCCGGTTGAAGAATATCCAGTCGATTCTGCACAGCCACCTAATCCCATCCTGTCCTTACGTCGACCTCTGCGGTGCGAAGGCCGGGTTTGGCTCGTTCAGCAGGTCGTGCCCGAGGACGAGCTGCTCGCCATCAAACGGCACCTGCGCGAGTTCGACCGGCTTGGCGTGGACCTGAAGGTGATTGAGCGCAATCTAGCCCGCTCCGCCCTGGCGGACGAGGCGTCAAGCGCCTAGTGACGATCCCGGGCGTCGACATGGTCGCGGCGCTCGCCATAATGGCGGCGATGGGCGAGGTCACGCGCTTCGACCAACCGCAGAAGCTTGTCAGCTAACTCGGCCTGAACCCGAGCGTCCGGCAGTCGGAGTCGCGACCGGCCTACCACGGACGGATCACCAAGCGCGACGCGGGCAGCACGTGGCGGCCGGCGCGACCGCGCGCAATCTCGCCATCTGTTATCTGGCATCTTCCGACCAAGGGCGAGAGCTACGTTTCGGCTCGTCCCTCGCTCCATGCCAAGAAGTTCCGAGAACTCGAGCTCAAGGGCGGAAAGCTTCAAGTCAGATCGCGCTTGTGTACCGAATGCGCGCACGTAAATATTGATCAAGGAATCGGCCTTACGAAGGGCACCCTCGCTCGTAGGTTAGTCAGGAGGCGCTTGTGCGAATACCAAGTTTTCGGTCCAGGAATCGTGATCTCGCCACAGACATCGACAGAATAGGTAATTTGCGAAAAGCAGTACGTCAGGCGATCTTAGCCACCCGGGCTGAAATGGGAGGACTTCACGGGCGCATCGAGCATGCGCGCGCCACAGCAGCGTTTCTATATGGCAGTGATCTCGGGCCCACCGTGCAGCATGAAGCCGGTCACGCTAAGCTGCGGACGGCTGAGCTGCACATTACCGAGGGCGAACAGCGGATGCGAGAACTTGAGAAACAGGTGCAGTGGTTTCAGGAGATTGACAACAGGTTAGCAGAGTTACAGGCAGAGTAGCAGCCGATGTCCCTTGCTCACGCGACCAGGAACCCCGGCGTGAGCGTCCGGCATTGCAGTCCGGCGCACTGAACCTCTTCAATGCTACGATCGGATGCGCTGGTGGGGCTAGGATCCTGCGCCGTGAGGCATCCTCAAGCACAGGCTTATGTCTGACGATTATCGACGGATTGAACTGATCACCGGCACGGCTCGCCGACGGCATTGGTCGACGGAGTAGAAGCTGCAGATTGTCGAGGAGAGCCTTGAGCCCGACGAGACAGTGTCTTCCGTTGCCTGCCGGCGCGGCGTGGCCCCTACCTGCTGTATCGTTGGCGCCGTTTGATGACCGAGGGCGTAGCGGCGGCTGTACGATCAGATGAACTGGTTGTCGGGTGCTCGGAGGTGCGTCGGCTCGAAGAGGGCATTCGGGACCTTGAGCGACTTCTTGGCCGCAAGACCCTGAATATCGAGATCCTTCGGGAGGCACTGGCGAAGTCGGAATCAAAAAACCAAGCTTGCGGCTCTTGTCGCAGCCGAAGGGCGGTTCCGATAAAAGCCGTCGGCGACACGCTCGGGATCGCTCTGTCCCATCTTCATGACAAGGTGGACAGCGCATCGAAGCCTCGGCGTCCCTACCGCAAGGCCGAGGATGGCGAGCTGCTGCCTCTCATCCGCCGCTTGGTCGACGAGCGGCGGACCTATGGCTTTCGCCGAAGCACAGCCCTGGCAAACAGGGAGCTGGCCAGCACGGGCGAGCCGGCGGTCAACCATTGCGCATGTTCCGCATCATGCGGCAGAACGGGATGCTGCTCGCCCGGCACACCGGTCGCAGGATTGGCCGCTTTCACGACGGAGAGGAGAGGTGGTGGTCATGCGCTCGAACCTGCGCTGGTGGTCGGACGGCTTCGAGATCACCTGCTGGAACGGTGACATCGTCCGCCTCGCCTTCATCGTCGACCCCCATGATCGCGAGATCATCGCCTGGCAAGCTGTTGCCGGCGTGGGTATCAGCGGCAGCATGGTCCGAGACATGATGCTGGAGGCGCGAGAAAAATTTCGTACCCTGCTTTCACGCCAATCCAGAGCCCCGAGTCGAACGGCATTTCAAAGGCCTTCGTTAAACCTTCAGGCGACTATGTTCGCGTCCCGAAGGCGCTCCCCCAAGGGAGTCATCCGAGCCCAAACGCAATAGCGGACTGTCCGGTCAAACAGGGCAACTCCAGGCTATGCGCGCACCAGTCAATAACCCTGCTCGGATACTACATAGGAAACAAGGACCAGATGTTTCTGCTCCATAGTTCATCACTTGAACGCGCGCGCTCGCGCGGGATCCAGATCACGGTGCAGGTCGCTTTCGGCGTACTTCTCATGGCCATACTGGCGTTCACTTTGCTGCCTGTCCACCTACCAGACAATGCTGCTGGTGGCGACAAGATCCAGCATCTTACAGCCTTCATGGTGCTGACCTTACTAGGTCTTTTCGGATGGCCAACGCGAGCGGTTGATTTCGTCGTCGGGCTAACATTATTGGGCGCCGGCATCGAGGTGGTTCAAAGTGTCGTCGGCCGCGATATGCAATTATCCGATTGGATCGCAGACTTCTTCGGAGTTCTGATTGGCCTCATCCTGGCTAGCTTAGCACGACGAGCTTCGAGGTTGCGGAGGTGACTCCTCCAGAAATGGCGGTTCGAAACTTCAGCCCTTAAGCGGCGGGGTTCCGGTGGCGGAGTAATGAGGTTGCACGCAAGACGACCAAATCCCGATGGAACCCCAGCCGATTCTGCACGGCGTCATCCGCCGATTGGGAGGCAATTTCATCTCCGTTGGATATCATTCGCCGCAGTCATCGTCGTCATGTTCTTGGTCTTAATGGCGTTTCTCGACGTGAGCGCAGATTGTGAACCTCCCTCCCTAGACTCAGTGGAAGAGATCGAGTCCTTTAAGACGTGCCTCGTTGATCGAGCAAGATGACCTGCTCACCGTCTCGACGATCGTGCATGTGATCACGGTGGCGACAGGCTCGCCGTCAAAACCGGCCAATGCAGCACCCATCCCACAATCCGCGCCAGCGATCGGATCAAATCTTGAAGAAAGATGCGCCCGCAGATCAAGCTGCAGACCGACTGTGATGAAACGGATTGCGGCAGCACCGCCCCGCACGATCTGCGCCGTATAAGACGGCATTCGTAGCAGCGATCAAGTGATGCGGATGTGCACTCGCGTCGTCACCCGCTACGACAAGCTCGCGCCAACTACGGTTAGCAGTCACAAAGCAACGATCGTCGCGCTCTGGGAACTGGTTAAATCCCGACCCTAAGCAACTGTTCGGCGGTTCTTTTCTCTGACTCTATTGGGATCAGCTCCAGCACGCCGCCGCATTCCTGGTCTTGGCGGTGCTGGGCTCATTCGGATGGCCGGGGCAGATGGTACCGATCTCTCTCGCGCTGCTGTTTTTCGGTGCTGTTATCGAAGGTGTTCAAGGGCTGGAGATAATCGGCCGCGAGCGAAGCCTGCTTGATCGTGCGGCCGATGCGGCGGGGATAGTGGTAGGAACGACTTGAGCCACCTTGGCACGGATGACCATCCTGCGCTGACAAGCTGGTCGGGTTGCTGAAGGAGGTTAGATGTTGCCGACTGCACTTGGCTGCGGATATACCTTAATTGGCCAGCGGCGAGATGCCGTCGACGTTGAGACTTCCACCTCGGTGTTGTTGTCACTTACATGGTCAATCTTCATGCCGGCCCTGTGCTTGCGCGTCGATCTTGCACCTGCTCATCCGCCGGGCCGCGACCGCGGTTCGATCTGTGATTCCGCTCTGACCGCCGCGCCCGAGGCTGAGGCGGCAGAACGATCCAAGGAGAAGGTTTGTTGGCAGTTTACCCCGTTATACTATCCGGCGGGACCGGGACGCGCCTGTGGCCGCTTTCCCGAGCCATGTATCCCAAGCAGTTCATCCGATTTCTAGGCCCGGATCGGCCAAGCTTTCTAGGCAACGCCCTGCAGCGTTTGGCGGGGCAGGGCGACTTCACCGACCCTATCCTGATCGGCAATAACGATCACCGCTTCCTCGTCCGGGCCGAGTGCGATGCAGCAGGCATCCAGCCGATGCATATCGTCCTCGAGCCGGAACCAAAAAATACCGCCCCTGCGATTGGAGCGGCGGCGCATTTGGTGTCGAGCAACCCCGACGCGATCCTTTGCGTCATGCCGTCCGACCACGTCATCGGTGATCCTGAAACGTTTGTGATCGGCGTACGCCAAGCTGCGACGGTTGCCGCGCAAGGAAGTCTGGTCCTCTTTGGTATCCAGCCGACGGAACCGCATACGGGTTACGGTTACATCCAGCAAGGCGAGGCGCTTGATGACGGGACCGCATACCGCGTGGCGCGCTTTGCGGAAAAGCCTGACCTTCCCACAGCCGAACGATACCTTCGTGATGGGAATTATCTTTGGAACAGCGGCATCTTCGTGCTGCATGCTGCAGCATTCCTCGAGGAGCTCGATCGATTCGAACCAGACATCCATTCCGCCGTTCGCGAATCGGTCGAGAACGCCAGCACGGATCTTGGATTCCTTCGGCTTGAGCCGAAGAGCTTTGCTCGATCGCCGTCCATCTCTGTCGATTATGCGGTGATGGAGCGGACGGACAAGGCCGCGGTGATTCCGCTCGCCGCTCAGTGGAATGATGTGGGCTCCTGGACCTCCCTGTGGGAAATTGGTGAGAAGGATGCGACCGAGAACGTTGTGCGCGGCGACGCGATACTGACGGATACAGCTCGCACAATGGTCCACTCAGAGCGTTCCCTGGTGGCCACTCTCGGCGTGCAGGATTTAATCATCGTCGACACACCGGATGCACTCCTCGTGGCAGATCGCCACCGGTCGCAAGAGGTGGGCTCGATCGTTGCCGCGCTTCGCCGAGACGGGCGCCGGGAACATGAGCAGCACCTTCGAAACCACCGGCCATGGGGCTTCTTCGAGAGCCTGTCGCTTGGCCCGCGTTTCCAGGTGAAGCTCCTCCACGTCAAACCCGGTTGCCAGCTTTCGCTGCAAATGCACCATCACCGGTCCGAGCATTGGATTGTGGTAAAGGGCACCGCCCAGGTGACAGTCGGGGAAAGGGTGAGCCTCGTCCGCGAAAACGAGAGCCTCTACATCCAGTCAACCGAGTGGCACCGGCTGGAAAACCCGGGAAAGGTACCGCTCGAGGTGATCGAGGTTCAGATCGGCAGCTACCTCGGAGAGGACGATATCGTCCGCTCGGAAGACATTTATAATCGTGACCCGTCGGAGACCAAGTGAGCTCATGATTTAGCTGCAGGGGCCGCGTTCGCGAGCACGGCAAACTCCATTTTTTCCATCTTGGCGCTCAGGCAACTGGGCGCCTTTTTTTCTTTGGGGTGCGCCCATACTGCCCCACCTACGAGGATTCGAATGCGGGGCACCAGCGTGGGAAAGTGCGACCTCGATCGTCCGTGTTTGTTGTCCCAACGCAGAGTTGGATCGATTCCCGTAGAGACCGTAGCCGCTGAGCGGCTTACCCGACATCGCGCTCCTTCTTCACGCTTCTCCAGAAAAGCTGGCGAATGGACTGGCATATGGAGGGCTATGGCGAACCACAGGGCGAGTACCTGAAAGCGAACGATTGTTGTCCGGGCAACCGGGGGAGAGCCGGGGATATTCGATCGTCCGCTCGCCGCCCTTAAATACGTCGAATTACGGTTCCCACTACTGCGGCTAACTGATCAGCCGCAGGGCTCACGAACCTGCCCAACAATTTCGTGGGAGGCTGCCTTTGAGTGAGGACTTGAGGCGTATCCTTCCGACACAGTTCCGGATCGTGCGGTCTCAACATACTGCTCCGACATTGAATCTGCACAACACGATCCGCATTCGGGGAGGAGCGTTTTTCGTGGATGGCCGGCAATCAGCATCAATTGAGTATACTTGGCGCGGCTTAAGCGGTAACAAAATGACGCTGGTGATACACTCCGGTTATTTCCGCGGCCACAATGTGATCAGAAGGCGAGGCAGTTCGGTTGGCCCGGCGTCCAGCCGGGAAACGTGCATTTCTCCCCAGCGACAACTCAGTTGCAACTAATGCCGTATCGCAATAGCGTGCCGCTAAACCATCGCGTTCTCCTTGACCGAAGGAGTCAGGAGCCCAGCTACTTAGGCTCGCGCCCTTGCAATTGGCACGGGCCATCAGGGGGCCGATGGGGTTCCGCTGATTCACCGTTCTCCATGAGTTCAGGGAACTGCAAGAGCAGAATGTAACCGACCAGATGGGTAAGTAGCTCAAGGCGGTGCTTAAGCTTCCGGATCGGAGCCCCGTCCTGCTCGGCCCCAATTGACAAGGTGGCAATCGGACGCTCGGTGTCCGGGATAAAGACCGGAACGTTCCTGAGTTCGCGACTCATCAGACCGCCTGTCGCGTTGCTAACCACCTCCAGGGACCAGGACGGTCCAGAGACGTGCAGGCTATATGGGCATGTCCCAAAGAGAGCCTCAATGCAAAACGCCAGCTTTACACCAAAGGGGCGGCCGTCAGCGACCAATCTGTTTAAGTCCACGCAGATAGAACCAGCGGGAGATCCGATACCACGATTGTCGCGCTCCAGGTTCAGCAGACCGTCCTCTAAGTCGGTTGCGAAGCGTAGACTGTCATTCATCATAAGCCCGCCCCTCCAGGATGGACGTGAAGGCCGCGACACGGCGTTATTTCTTCCGGACTATCGGGTGACCGGCACCGTCACGGGGCGGGCGGGAATGTTTGATTTTTCGATCGCAATCTTCAAGGCATCCGCGACGCGCTCCGTCCTCACAGCGAGCGCAGGATAGATGACGCCGCGCTCTCCACCGTAAGACAAAGGGCGAGCGACTTTTTGGACTAAAGTCGCCATCGATCAGGACCAAAGGCGGCCGAGATCTCTGGAGTGACCCGAGGCTCCGCAGGCCTTCTGAGACAGTGACCACATGGCTTCAACGCTTAGGGTGCGCTATGCGTTGGGCTGGGCCAGGTGGATGAGCGCCTATTAGCTCGCTGCGAATGGAACCGCCTGCTCGCGCTTACCCGTACTCGTCAACTCCGCCGGTTCTATCCCGGCCATACTCACCGGTGTTCCTAGGATTTCCCCCCAGCGTGAAAACTTACTGGAAGGTTCCGATGAGGAACCGCTGACGCAAAAAACCGTTAACCGTGAGTCTTCTTAAGCACGGAGCCGTAATGTGTACCGCGGCTATGTTAAGCGGAAGTTTCAGCACTCTCACCGTTGTCGCAATCCTACTAGGCTCACCAGCGCTGGCCTTTGATGCGAAGGTCGGTGGCGCCGGTTCGTCGGTTGGCGGCAGCATCTCCGGCGGTGTGTCGGTCGGCCGTAACGGTGCTTCTAGCGGAGTGTCCGTTGGGCGAAGCAACGCCTCTGCAGGGGTATCTGTTGGCCGTAACGGGGCGTCGGGCGGCGTGTCGGTCGGCCGTGGCAGCGTCTCGGGAGGCGGAGGGGCATCTATCAGCGAGCCTGGCACGGGCGGTCAAACCGTAGGGCGGATCACCTCAACTGCTCGTGCACCGAGCGACACCTCAGCTTCCATTTCCGCTCGGAGCAGAACGCCAAAAGGTCGAACTGACGTGAACGCTAGCGCGGAGGGTGAGGAAGTCGCTTTGCCGCGGAGGCTTCTGCCCTGCCTTTCCCACGGTTTAAGCTGCGAGTCAGCTTCGGCGGGGCGAGATCTCCCTAAACGCCGACTGTCGCGGGTGGCACTCGCTTGCAAGGAGGCCGTGCGCGTCGCCGCGACTCCTTACAACCCTTTGCTAATCGACGCCTACTCAAGGGGGAACAGCAGGCAGCTGGATGGAGGTGGTGAGGTCGCGCCAATGATCGTGCGGATCTTATACGAGCACGAGGGCAAACGTCAGATCAGGGAAGGTGAGATCGGCTGTCAGCTTGACGACCGCCGCAAAGTAATCGCCCTGCTAGATTAGTCTGAGACAGGTTACGGCTAATGCGTTGGGGCTCTGGAAAGACCGGATATGCTGGTTGGTTCAGTCTTATTCTGCTGCTGATAGCCCCGTTTGGAACGCGCTCGGCCGTGGCAGAAGTCCACCTCGAGCAGGTTGCTGGTCCCTCCCGAACTTCGGCGGAGCGAGGAGAAGTGGAGTCGGCGATCGAAGCAGCGCGGGAGGCGGTTCGGCTGGCGCCGGAATCCGAGATTACAGTAGGCCTCCTGGCTGATGCTTTGGCCCGTTCGGGAAAGCCTGAAGAGGCTGCTGCTGTCTTGTCGCCACTTATTGATGCGGGGAAAGCGAGTGGCTCTTTGCTGGCGCAGCGAGGCTATCTGCGTTGGGAGATGGCCGACTTAGCGGGCTCGGTCAGCGACTTCCAGGCAGCTCTCGCCAAACGCGACATGGATGCGACCGATGCGAAGGAGGTGCGCGCGTCGCTGGCCGAAGTCAGCATCCAGCAGGGTACCGGCGAGGCCCGAGCTGCATTAGAGCGAGGAGAAGTGGAGTCGGCGATCGATGCAGCGTGGGAGGCGGTTCGGCTAGCGCCGGAATCCGAGATTACAATAGGTCTGCTGGCTGATGCTTTGGCCCGCTCGGGGAAGCCTGAAGAGGCTGCTGCTGTCTTGTCGCCCCTTATTGATGCGGGGAAGGCGAGTGGCTCTTTGCTGGCGCAGCGGGGCTATCTGCGTTGGGAGATGGCCGACTTAGCCGGCTCGGTCAGCGACTTCCAGGCAGCTCTCGCCAAACGCGACATGGATGCGACCGAT
>JAESFL010000387.1_pt1 | contig 34415 bp, 33 predicted proteins | sample 9269401 | NCBI WGS metagenome assembly JAESFL01 (sample SAMN14506025, study PRJNA617098) | algae metagenome | isolation source: Gloeocapsa sp. UFS-A4-WI-NPMV-4B04 and co-occurring heterotrophs from desert... | place: USA: Utah | collected 2006-10-01 | reverse complement strand
GCACGCGTTGACGCGGGGTGGAGCAGCCCGGTAGCTCGTCAGGCTCATAACCTGAAGGTCACAGGTTCAAATCCTGTCCCCGCAACCAAATCCAACAAGAATGCGAAAAGCCCCCGACGCACACGCCCGGGGGCTTTCGGCCGTTCAGACGGCTGTGCAGAGTGCGGGAGGTCTCAAATGAAAAAGCCCTCCTTGCCGATGCAGGAAGGCTTTGTCCGCCCGAGTTTGCAAGGACCGAGATGGCCCTCAGGCTACCTGCCCGACCGGGTCGAGGTCGGCATTCAGCGAAAACCGCTCCAACTGAACGGCGTAGGCCGCCTCCAGACCCTTGAAACGAGGCTCCGGTTCCGGCTCGATCCGTTCCACCGCCGCCGCAAGACGCGCACAGAAACGATCGGATGCGGACAAGAGGATACGGAGCGATCGCGCCGACGGCGGGATGCCGGATGAAGCATCCTTCACGAGCACCGCGGCAGCCGCATAGAGATCGTCGACGGCAGCTTCAGTGCCCGGATCGCGCTTGAGCAGGCCCATCGTGTTGATGAGGAGCACGCGCAGATCGTGCAGATCATCTCCCCTGCCCGCCTGAGCAAGAAGATTGACGACCTTTTTGACCGCTTCGATTCTTTCTTTGATTGTTTGTGCTAGAGCGTTGTCGGTCATGAGCCTTCCCCTGTAGGCTTTACGTGAGATCCACCGGATTCCACGGGAGTCAGAATGCGCATTTATGGTTAAGCAATCCTTACGATGCCGCTGAAAGCCAGGTTTTTACAGCGTTTCGGGCACCTCAAACCGGCGAATGTGGGCCGTTTCCCTTGCGGCATTTTTCGTACATTGAGATTTTCTCGGAAGCCGACTACATCAGCACATCATTCGTGATTTGAACGTCCATCATGTCGAAGCAGAACGACCTCGAGCGGCCGCAAAGGCGTGTCCTGCGAAGCCAATGCTTCGCGGGGAGGTTATGCTTCATGCATGAGCTGCGACCTGAACCCAGTCCCATATGGGATGTTCAGGCGGTCAGCCCGTCAAAACCGACGCCCGGCAGGGCGCACTTCCCACATTGATGCCGGCCTGACGTGACCCGTCGCCGGCCTGATCCGGCGATCTTCCTTTCCTCCCGCATTCGCTCTTCGTCCGCGATGCAGGCTCGCCGGATCCCCGCTTGCTGAGAAAAGGAGAAGCCCTGCAATGAACAGGGTCTGGACTGAAGAAGAACTCGACATTCTGCGTCGCGACCGCGAGGCCAAGGTGCCGGTTCCTATCACCGCTGCGAAACTGGGAAGGCCTGTCCCGGCGACGTACGCGCGCGCCCGGCTGATAGGCACGCTTGTCCAGCCTCACCAGTCCTGGGATGAAGCCGGCATCGCCCGCCTGCGCGAACTCGTCTGCGCCGACCCGCCCATGACGGACAAGCGGATCGCCGCTGCACTCGGGCGAAGCGTGACCCAGATTCGATGGAAGATGCAGGATCTCGGCCTCATCGGCGTGCGGGATCTCTCCAAGCTGGCGAAAATCACGGCTGCCGAGTCGGTACGTCCGAAGGTCTCCAAGGCTTCATCGGCAGGATCATCGTCGCGAAAGATCGTAGCCCGACCCGAACCGGCGCGAGGGCCGGCTCCGGGGCAATCCGTCGATCCGGCAGCATCCGTCGCGGTTGCTCCCGTCACACCTCAGACGATCAATCCTCAGGCAGCTCTGGAGCACGCCATCAAGGCTCTTGAGAACATCATGGCCGATCGCCTGAAGAGCTCGATTGCCCAATCCGAAGCCGGCATGATCAAGGCGGCTCGCGCGGCCATCGCCGAGAAGGGGCGCATCGACCAGCGGCTCGTCATCCGGGTCAAGCGCGTGGCCGAGGCGGAAAATCGCAGCTTGGAGGCTGCGAGGCAGGCCGAAACTGAAGCGAGGAAAGCCGCTGCCGACGCCAAGCGTCAGGATGTTGAAGCCGAAGAGGTTGTGGCCGAGATCATACGGCGGGCCGATGAGGCGGCACGCGTAGCCAGTGAGCAGAAAGCTCGTGAGGAGAGCTCGCGTCGGAAGGCTCAGGTCGCGGCCTCCGCGCCAGTCGAAAAGTTGAAGACTGCAGAAAAGAAGGCGGTTCTGCCTGCCGTGCAGGGTGTGTCGCGGGAGGCTGCTCCCCGGCCTGTCCCGCAACCAGTGGCGCCTGCGGTCCCCAAACTCATCGTCATGGAAGCCCCTGCGGCCGCACGTCCGGTTGAGATTGATCAGGCAGAAACTCAGGTATCCGGCCGCGGCGGCTGGAAATCCGTTCGTCGCGATCCTGCGCGCGCTCTGGCGCAGGCGAAAGCCAGGGCCAAGCCGGCAAACCGCGCCGATGCCGTCGATCTCGCCCAGGCCGCGCAGGCCGCCATCGAGCGCTTCATCGCGGAACGCGGCGTGACGCGCACGGAATCGGGCGGCATCCAGTCGGTCGTTTCCCGTCTTCAGGCGCGCGGCTACATCGTCGTGCGTGACGAGGCCGGCTGGATGATCGACCAGCGCCACCGTATCGACTGCGAATCCGACCTCATGGCTTTCGCGGAGGCGCGGGGCATTACATTGAATGCTGCAGCCTGATCGAAGATCTCGAGCGGCGTCCGGCATGTCACCATCGTGTCGGACGCTCTTCTTGATCTTCCGTCTTGCCGGTGTCGTTATCCACCCCACATTGGCTGCGGACTAAGGAGATGATGATGGACAAGCGAAGGCTCGGACGCTCGGACCTGATGGTTTCACCGCTTTGCCTCGGAGGCAACGTTTTCGGATGGACGGCCGACGAGGCAACGTCCTTCAAGCTTCTCGATGCTTACGTGGATGCGGGCCTCAACTTCATCGACACGGCGGATGTCTATTCCACCTGGGCGGCCGGGAATAAAGGCGGCGAATCGGAAGCCATCATCGGCAAGTGGATGAAGGCGCGCGGCAAACGCGATCAAGTCGTTATCGCCACCAAGGTCGGTTCCGAGATGGCGCCCGACCGGAAAGGGCTGTCGAAGAGCTACATCCGCTCCGCTGTCGAGGATTCCCTTCGGCGGCTTCAGACCGATGTCATCGATCTGTATCAGTCTCATCGTGACGATCCCGATACGCCGCAGCAGGAGACGCTCGAGGCATATGCGGAGCTGATCCGCGAAGGCAAGGTTCGCGCCATCGGCGCCTCCAACTTCACTGCAGCGCGGATGACAGAGGCGCTGGCAATCAGCGCCCAGCATGGCCTTCCGCGCTACGAGAGCCTGCAGCCGAAGTACAACCTTTACGACCGCTCCGAATACGAGGCGGAACTGGAGCCGCTCTGCCGGAAGGAAGAGATCGGCGTCTTCCCGTATTACGGCCTCGCGAGCGGGTTCCTGACGGGCAAGTACCGCTCAGAGGCCGACTTCGGAAAGAGCGTGCGCGGCGGGCGCATGGCGACCTATCTCAACGACAGGGGCAAGCGCATTCTCTCGGCTCTGGACAATGTCGCTGCCCGCAAGGATGCAACGCCGGCCCAGGTCGCCCTTGCTTGGTTGATGGCTCGCTCCGGGCTCACTGCGCCTATTGCCAGCGCTACGAGCGTGGACCAGTTGCACGACATCGTGAAGGCAACTAGGTTACGTCTCGATGAGGCTGATATCACAGAACTCGATAAAGCCAGCGCGTCAGGGTGAGACATCCATTTTTTGCATGGCAGCTTTCCGTTGCTCAAGACGGAAAGCCTATTATCTCGTGACAACCTGTGCTTCGGACAATTCCACAGGATGAAACGAGGTTTTCAATGAGCGCCGATGCCAATGCATTGTTCCAGCCCTTCACCTTGGGCAGCCTGACCCTGCCGAACCGCCTAGTTATGGCTCCCCTCACCCGCAACCGGGCTGAGGAGGGTGACGTTGCGCGTGACATCACCGCCACCTACTACACCCAGCGTGCGAGCGCGGGCCTCCTGATCTCGGAGGGATCTCAGATTTCTCATCAGGGCCAGGGCTATCTGCGCACGCCGGGCATCTACACCCCCGAGCAGGTCGCACACTGGCGCAAGGTGACTGATGCTGTCCACAAGGCGGGCGGCCGGATCTTCATCCAGCTCTGGCACGTGGGCCGCGTGTCTCACACCTCGCTCCTGCCGGGCGGTGCGGCACCGGTGGCGCCATCGGCGCTCCGGGCTCAAACAAAGACCTTCCTGGAAAGTGGCTTTGTGGATGTCTCCGAGCCTCGTGCGCTCGAACTGTCGGAGATCCCGGGCATCCTGCGCGACTACGAGAATGCGGCTCGCAACGCCAAGGAGGCCGGCTTCGACGGCGTCGAGATTCATGCCGCCAACGGCTACCTGCTCGACCAGTTCATGAAGGATGGCTCCAACCATCGTACGGATGTCTATGGCGGCTCCATCGAAAACCGTGCCCGCCTCACTATCGAAGCGGCCGAGGCTGTGCTGAAGGTCTGGGACAAAGGTCGCGTCGGCATCCGCCTCTCGCCGGCAAAGGTCAACGACGCAGCGGATTCCAACCCGCAGGCCATGTTCAGCCATGTGGTCGAGCGGCTCGACCGACTCGGGCTCGCGTATGTCCACGTGATCGAGGGCGCCACGCAGGGTGACCGGAACGCGGTCGATGTGGACTACACGAGCCTGCGCCGCTCGTTCCGCGGCGCCTACATCGCCAATAACGGCTATCACCGTGATATGGCGGCTGAGGCGATCTCGAGCGGGCGGGCCGACCTCGTAGCCTTCGGCCGCCTGTTCATCGCAAACCCGGATCTCGTCGAGCGCTTCCGCCTCAACGCTCCGCTCAACCAGCCGGACCGCGCCACCTTCTATGGTGGCGGTACGGAGGGCTACATCGACTATCCGGCTCTGAGCGAGGCGGCTTAGCGCTTGACCTCACAGGTGGAGCAGATGCCCTCCCGGGCTTTCTGCTCCAACTCCTCGCCTTTGCGGAACAGCTCCTCTTCCCGAGCGGTCGGAGCAACCGCAGATTGCTCGCCCGGTTGCAGGCGGTTGACACCTCCAACACCTCCCGTGGTGTCAGGGTCGGTCGAGGAACGGTTGGCGCTGGTAGCGGCCCCGCCCGTGCTAGCTTCATTACCAGGAGGCGAACCGGGGTTGCCCGTAGTCGCGCTGCCTGTTGCGCTACTGCCTTGGTTCGTTGTGGCTCCTGTCAGGGTATCAGGTGTTCCCCTGACACCCGTGTTGCCACCTTGGCCCGTGCTTCCGGGAGCCACCTGTCCCGGCGGACGCAGAGTGGAATTGCTTGGTTGCGCGGCCGTTCCTGACGATGAACCTGTCGACGGCGATGCCGAGGAGGAGGAACTACCGGCGCTTCCGCTGCTGCTGGAGCCACCGGACGATCCTTGCGCCCATGCGGTTCCTGCGATCAGGCAGCCTGCGACCAGGGCAGTCGAAATGGTGAGATGACGCATGGGCGCCTCCTTTCGAGGTGCTATGGAGCGTCAACTCCAGGCAGAGTCAGGAGTTTCCGGCAGACGACCGCCAAATCGCCAGAGTGACCCTGCCTGCTGGATCCAGAACCTGGTGCTCGCCTAGGGCCAGTCCATGCTCCGACAGGATGGCCTCTGCGCTCCTGGCTCTGTCGCACCCTGAAAAGACCGGAACGCCATCCGCCACATGAGTGCCCTCCGCGCGTGTCAGGTGGAATGCGTCGTAGCCGATTCCGAGAAAGAGATCGAAGACCTGGCGTCCGCCAGGTACGGCGATCCGCCCGCCCTCCGGCAAGACGGTGCGGATCGCCTCGTCCCATGGCACTTTCGCAGGATCCCACCACCAGCCGTCGGAACGGCGCTCGAGGCCAGAGGATGACGAGGACAGGACCATCCGCAGGCGGCCGCTCGGATTAGAATTGGACTCGTGCCCAAGGCGGCCGAGAACGGTCACGGCGGCCTTGTTGAGCCCCGCCTGGAAGTAAGCCCAGTCGGCCTCGTTGCGCAGCGCCTCGGGTGTGCGGCCCGAGGCATCGGCAATGCAGTCGTTGTCCGACACAATGGCGTAGCCGTGGATCTCAACTTTGCTCATGGATGGGCCTTTTGCAGGACGCGTGAACGATGGCAGCTCTCGTGAGGATGCCGGGAACAAACGCGTTGCACGAACCAGGATTCGGGCATGCGGTGCAACCGTGGGGATGATCGCCAAGTTCCAGCTTGCCAGCCGAGGACGAAAATCCGATGAAACACATGCGACAGGAAAACGGGAGTGCCAGGATGCGGATTGCCACGTGGAATGTGAACTCCATCAAGCAGCGGCTGGAGCATCTCGCTACCTTCGTGAAGAGCGCCGACCCGGATGTTGTCTGCCTGCAGGAACTGAAATGCGTGGACGAGGCCTTCCCGCGAGCTGAGGTCGAGGCTCTGGGCTACAACGTCGTCACCCATGGCCAGAAGGCCTATAACGGCGTCGCCATCCTGTCCAAGCGCCCTCTTGAGGACCTCCGCCGCGGCCTGCCGGGCGACGAGAGCGACGAGCAGGCCCGCTACCTGGAAGGCGTAGTCTCGACCTCCACCGGCGCCGTGCGGGTCGCCTCCATCTACCTGCCGAACGGCAACCCCATCGGCACGCCGAAGTTCGACTACAAGCTCGCCTGGATGGACCGCTTGCGCGTCCATGCCCGCAGCCTGCTGGCCCTGGAGGAGCCCCTGGTCCTCTGCGGCGACTACAACGTGATCCCGGAGCCGGAGGACGCCTACGACCCGGCGGCCTGGACCAGGGATGCGCTCTTCCAACCGGAGAGCCGGGCGAAGTTCCGCGAACTCATCAATCTCGGCCTCGTCGACGCCGTGCGCGCCTGCAGCGACCAGCCGGGTCTTTATTCGTTCTGGGATTATCAGGCGGGCGCCTTCCAGAGGAACAACGGCATCCGCATCGACCACCTGCTGCTCTCGTCCCAGGCGCAGGACCGGCTGAGAACAACCTCGATCCGCAAGGAAGTGCGCGGCTGGGACAAGCCCTCAGACCACGTGCCGGTGATCGTCGATCTCGATATCGACTGAAGCAAATGCGCCGAGGAGTTACCGGCGCGCCTGGATGTACTGCTCCAGCAGAGCGAGCGCGAGCTTGCGGTCGCTGTCGTCGGCCGCCGTGAAGGCATCCTGGTACAGGTCCACGATCCACTGATCCTTGGCGGCGTCCGTCGAAGCCTCGCGGGCCAGCGTCAGCCACATCAGCCCCTTGGCGCGCTGGCGGGGAACGCCCTGCCCGGTCATCAGGAGATGCCCCAGGAGCGCCTGGGAGGCTGTATGGCCCTTCTCGGCCGCCAGGTTGAACCAGCGGGCCGCGTGTCGGGCATCCTTCCGGACGCCGGTGCCTTCCAGGTAGAGACGCGCCAAATTGTACTGCGCATTGGAATCGCTGAAATAGGACGCCGCGTAGCTGAACATCTCGACGGCTCGCGCCGGATTGGACGCCACATAGGTGCCCTGGATGCCGTCCAGGAAGTAGCCTCCGAGCGCCACGAAGGCGCTAGAGACTGCGCCGGCATTGGGCGAATCCGGGCTCTCGTCCGCATGCTGGTCGGCGAGCTTGGAGAAGTATTCGAAGGCCTTCAGGTCGTCGTGCTCGACGCCGTCCCCATCCGCGTACATGCGCCCGAGCTTCCACAGGGCGAGCGAGTGCCCCTGGCCGGCCGCATATTCGAGCGCGTGGACGGCCCCGATCTTGTCGCCGGCATTGTAGGTGCGCATGCCGCTGCGTAGGGCATCGCGCGCCGAGCCGTACTTGGTGGCGGGAGCAAGCGCAGGCGCGAGCGAAGGCGTCAGCGGCTGCGGACGCGGCGCGGCATCGAGCGCGTGAGCGGCTCCAGCGCCGAGGAAGGCCACCCCCAAAGTGGCCAGGATGAAATTAGACGTCCGCATAGGTTTCTTTTTCTGCGGCTCCGCCCGGATGGGTGACTGCCCCATCCCGCGCGGGACCAACGGTTTGTGCGTATTTCCAGAGATAGCCCGAGGTGGCGCTCGTCTCGCGCGGCTTCCATTCGGTTTGGCGTTGAGCGAGTTCCTCGTCGGAGAGTTCCACGTCGATGGTGCCACGGATGGCATCGATTGCGATGATGTCGCCGTCCCTGAGCAGCCCGATGGGTCCACCCACGGCGGCTTCGGGGCCCACATGGCCGATGCAGAAGCCGCGGGTCGCGCCCGAGAACCGGCCGTCGGTGATGAGCGCCACCTTGTCGCCCATGCCCTGGCCGTAGAGCGCAGCCGTCGTGGAGAGCATCTCGCGCATGCCGGGACCGCCGCGCGGCCCCTCGTAGCGGATCACCAGAACCTCGCCTTCCTCGTACTGCCGCTTAGACACGGCCTCGAAGCAGGCCTCCTCGCCGTCGAAGCAGCGGGCCGGGCCGCGGAACACCTGGTTGTCGGAGGCCATGCCGGCGACCTTCACGATGGCGCCCTCTGGCGCGAGGTTGCCCTTGAGCCCCACGACGCCGCCGGTCACGGTGATCGGCTTGTCGGCCGGATAAACCACGTCCTGCTCGTCGTTCCATTTCACGGAAGCGAGGTTCTCGGCCATGGTGCGGCCGGTCACCGTCATGCAGTCGCCATGCATGAAGCCGTGGTCGAGCAGCGTCTTCATGAGCAACGGGATGCCGCCGACCTCGAACAGGTCCTTGGCCACATATCGGCCGCCGGGCTTCAGGTCCGCGATATAGGGCGTACGCTTGAAGATCTCGGCCACGTCGAACAGGTCGAACTTGATCCCCGCCTCATGGGCGATGGCCGGCAGGTGCAGGGCCGCATTGGTCGAGCCACCGGAGGCCGCCACGACGACGGCCGCATTCTCCAGGGATCTGCGGGTCACGATATCGCGCGGGCGGATGTTCCTGGCGATCAGGTCCATGATCTGCTCGCCGGCGGCGGCGCAGAACCGGTCGCGGATCTCGTAAGGCGCCGGAGCGCCGGCCGAATACGGGAGAGCAAGGCCGATCGCCTCGGAGACGGTCGCCATGGTGTTGGCGGTGAACTGCGCCCCGCAGGCACCGGCCGACGGGCAGGCCACCTGCTCCAGCTCGGTCAGGTCCTCGTCGGACATCTCGCCGACGGAATGCTTGCCGACCGCCTCGAACAGGTCCTGCACGGTCACCTGCCGGCCGCGGAAGGACCCGGGCAGGATCGAGCCGCCATAGATGAAGATCGACGGCACGTTGAGGCGCACCATGGCCATCATCATGCCGGGCAGAGACTTGTCGCAGCCCGCCATGCCGACGAGCGCATCGTAGGAATGGCCGCGGATGGTCAGCTCAACCGAATCCGCGATGACCTCGCGGGACGGGAGCGACGCTTTCATGCCCTGATGGCCCATGGCGATGCCATCGGTGACCGTGATGGTGCAGAACTCCCGCGGGGTGCCGCTGGCCGCCGCCACGCCCTTCTTCACGGCCTGGGCCTGGCGCATGAGGGAGATGTTGCAAGGGGCGGCCTCGTTCCAGCAGGTGGCGACGCCCACCAGCGGCTGGGCGATCTGTTCCTTGGTCAAGCCCATGGCATAGAGGTAGGAGCGATGCGGCGCGCGAGCGGGCCCCACCGTCACGTGACGGCTCGGCAGCTTCGACTTGTCGATCAGGCGCGCATCCATAATCCGCACTCGTTTTCACCCGGTTCTCACGCGGAGATCCAAGCGTTGGAACTCCCGTGATCTGCCATGTGCCGCGCCACCCGTGCAATGACCCTTAGGAAGGATCGTTTCAGCAGCCTTAACCTGGATTTGCTCCAAGATGCTTTGCTGTAAAGCCTTGGTTTAGAAGCACTTTAGCCAGCTTCATGAGGTGCGCTCTGTTTATGGCGGGATCGCGGCGGAGCTTGGACCAAGGGAGGCAAGATGTTGAAGGTTTGAGGGTGTTGCTTGGCCGCAACATTCCTGGGACGTGATCCCTGCACTGAGCTTCCTGATCCTCTCCCTCGGATGAGCATCGGCTCGCAACATTGGCGTGTGTGCCAGCACACATCTGAGGCGTTGCCTTTCCCATGTGCGACTTTAGTTGAGACCTAGTTAATAAAATAACGTATCTCAAAGGAAGCAAGAAACCCGACAGCTAAAACTTCAAACAAGCGGCTGCCCTGGTCGATTCATGAGTATTGCACGGTCATGCTCAAGGGATAGCCAGACAGAACATCATGTCAAAACAAGGTCCAATCTACTCACATGATGTGAGTGGAACGGGTCGACTTATGTCAACGACAAATCAAAGCATGAGGAGATAAGATGAGTACGATTTATACAGGCGAAACTCGCGTCAATACATCTACATCGGATAACCAGTACCTCTCGGTCGTTACAGGACTGTCCGATGGCGGCTGGGTCGTCACCTGGGTATCCAATGGCCAGGATGGATACGGCACCGGGGTCTATCAGCAACTCTACAATTCCAAAGGGCAGTCGGTCGGGGGCGAGGTTCGGGTGAACGGCTACACGCCGAATGATCAAACTCTCCCTTCCATTACAGCTCTGGCCAACGGGGGCTGGGTCGTAACGTGGGAAGAGCCACGGAATACCCCTCAAGGCACAACAATCGACATTTTCCAAAAGCAGTACAATGCACGTGGACGGGAGGTCGGGGGCGAAACCCGGGTCAACAGCACCACTGCGGGCCTTCAGTCCGGGTCCTCAGTCACATCGTTGGAAGATGGGGGGTGGATCGTGACCTGGGAGGCCGTTCATGACGGCAATCAACCTGACATCTATCAGAAGCGTTACGATAGCACCGGACAGGCAATCACCGGCGATATTCGGGTGAACCTCACGACTGCCGGCTTCCAAGACCAGCAATCGGTCACAGGATTGTCGGACGGAGGCTGGATCGTCACCTGGAAGTCGCCCAATCAGAATTCCGGTTACGACATTTACCAGCAACGTTTTGACAAGGACGGAAATCCGCAGCTCAGAGATTTTCATGGCAACCTTGCCGATAGGCTGGTCAATAGCGAAACCGACGACAATCAGCAGCTGCCGTCCGTGACAGGCTTGGCAGATGGAGGCTGGGTGGTCGTGTGGCAATCGGAGAACCAGGACGGCTCCGACGCTGGCATCTGCCAACAGCGCTACAATGCAGCAGGAGAACCCGTATCCTATGAAATCCTCGTCAATTCCACCACGGTGAATAGGCAGGGCGTACCTTCTGTAACCGACCTGTCGGACGGTGGCTGGCTAGTCACTTGGACATCCAACAATCAGGACGGTGATTTGTTTGGTATTTACCAGCAGCGCTATTCATCACGTGGAGTTGCCATGGGCGGCGAGGTACAGGTCAACACCACTTCTCCTGACAACCAACTCTATGTTTCCACATCAGGGCTCAAGGATGGTGGCTGGGTCGTAACCTGGACCTCCGACGGCCAGGACGGTTCCGGCTCCGGGATCTATCAGCAAAGGTTCAACAAGGATGGCCAGAAGATCGGCCCGACCACGCCCACGGGCCTCAACCTCTCCGGCCTGAAAGTGAATGAGGGCGGGCATCTCTCCATCGATGTCGGCGATCTTTCAGCCGAAGCGCTCGTAGCGGATGGCGGCTTCACTTACACGGTCCTCGACGATGCTGGCGGCCGCTTCGAGATCGTCGGCAATAGGCTCAAGCTGAAGGACCACGTCAAACTTGATTACGAGCAGGCCCAGTTCCATGCGGTCAAGGTTCTGGTCAAGGATGCGGTGGGAGCAACCTACGAGAAATCCTTCACCATTTCTGTCTCCGACGTTCAACAGGAGAACCTGAGGGGCAATTCCCATTCCAACGTCATCAAGGGTGGACAGTACAAGGACACGTTCGACGGGGCCGAAGGCAACGACATTCTTTGGGGCGGCTATGGCAACGACGCTCTCACAGGTGGCTCGGGCAAGGATGTGTTCGTGTTCAACACGGTGCTGGGCTCTGTGAAAACGAATAAGAGCAAGAATCTCGACAAGATCAGTGACTTCAAGGTCGCGGATGACACGATCTGGCTCGACAACGCCGTCTTCAAGAAGCTCGGCAAAGGCTCGGAGGGCAGTCCCGGCAAGTTGAAAAAAGCATTCTTCACAATCGGTGAGGAGGCAAAGGACAGGAACGATTACCTGATCTACAACAAGAAGAACGGCAAGCTCTATTATGACGCGGATGGCTCCGGCTCGAAGGCGGCCATCGAGTTCGCCAGCCTCAAGAAAGGCTTGAGCATGACCGAGAAGGACTTCTTCGTGATTTAACCGGACGAAGAATTGTCCCGCAATTAAGCGGCATGACCGAAGCCATTTCGGTCATGCCGCTTGAGGCTAGACATCGTCAGACGAGAGCCAGACATCATCATAAACAGCGACGGCGCTTGCATCAGGAGATCGGTCGCCCCTGATCCAGATGGATCGCACCGCCGTAAGATCCGCCTGCGCCGGAGCCATTTTGCCGGAGGTCTTCTCGGTAGTGCCGCTGCAGGAGATGAAGCCTACATTCATCAGAGAGCGGGCGTTGAACCCTTTTGCTCCCCGCTTCACCAGCACCGCCGGCCCCCAGTCCTTGTGGGGCTGCCAGGGAAAGATCAGCCGACCCTCGGGATTAAGCGCCCGCAGCCACTCCACATCGGGCGCAACGACGCCCGCATTCACGTAGATCACGTCCGCATTGGGCAGCACGCGCCCGAAAGCCGAGGCCGCATGGATTGCGACGTGGGAGAAGCCCTGCAGGCTCGCTGCCGCCACTTCCGCGAGGTCCGCCTCGTACTCGAAGGCCTCGATGCGCCCGCCGGGCTCGATGAGAAGCGCCAGGATCGCGGTATAGTAGCCCATCCCGGCTCCCACATGGATCACGGTCTCGCCCGGCTGCGGACTGATGGCACCGATCCAGGCAGCGTGAAGGGCTGGCTCCCCGTTGTTGATGCCCCGCTTCCGGTCGATGGCGACGAGAACATTGTCGTAGACGTCGGAGAGTTCGTGAGTGCGCGTTGCGGTGCCCATGCTGATTGTCGTCCAGGGCGGCGGCGGCAGGAAGGACTCACGCGCAATCGTGGCAAACGCTGTTTCGATCCGAGGATCCCCGACATTGGCCAAGCGCATGATTTGCGAGGCATAGGAAGCCCGCATCTGCCGCGATGTCTCGAGGTTCATGCCGTCCTTCATCTCCTGCCGCCCCCTCCGTTCGGAGAGGCCCCCAAGATGCGAGCACATGCTAGATAAATGGCCCTTTTCAGGAACCCGCCAATGGCATTTCTTCGCCTTACCTCTTTTAGCCCCCTCTTAGTGCTATCATTTCTGGGCGCCTGCAATCAGACAGCTGCCCCTGTTGCCAATCAGGGGCTTGTCGGCTCCGGTGCGATCGCTGCGATCAACGATTTGCAGGCGACCCAGGCCAGACACCGCCTTACATCGACCGCGATCAATTTCGCCGGGGGATTGGACTCCACCGGCATGTCCGTGATCGCAATTGATCGGATCGAGGAAGAGCAGGACCGAATTGAAGAGGAGAAGAGCCGGCGTGTGGATGAAGAGGTGGAGAAAGCCCTTGCTGAGGCCGAGGCCTTGCAGGCTCTAACCGAGAATCTGGAGCGCCGGAAGAGAGGCGGCAGTAGTTCCAAGGCCTCACGGCACAAGCCGACCCCTTGAGCGACCTCCTGAAATGACAGGTACGAATCTATGTGAGAGGAAAGGCGCTAGGACACCTGTTCGTTCGGAGAGCTCCCAAGGGTTAGCCAAGTGCTACGTAGATGATGCCATTAACGTTGGGACACATCTATCTAGGCTCAAAACCAGGCGCGCGAGGCGAAGCCACAGTCCCGCAGGCGTGCCAAGCCGGCCGCCGAATAGCCAGCTCTCGGAGAAGGACGAGCCTCGCCGTGGCGTGAGGCCCGCCCTTACATCCGGAACACGCCGAACTTCGTCTCCGGCACGGGAGCATTCAGCGCTGCCGAGAAGGCCAGCGCCAGCACGCGGCGGGTCTCCGACGGCAGGATGATGCCGTCGTCCCACAGGCGGGCCGTGGCATGATAGGGGGAGCCCTCCTCCTCGTACCTGTTGCGGATGGGAGCCTTGAAGGCCTCCTCCTCGTCCGTGCTCCAGGTCTTGCCCTCGGCCTCGATGTTGTCGCGCCGCACGGTGGCGAGAACGCTCGCCGCCTGCTCGCCGCCCATCACGGAAATGCGCGAGTTCGGCCAGGTGAACAGGAAGCGCGGGGAATAGGCGCGCCCGCACATGCCGTAATTGCCCGCCCCGAAGGAGCCGCCGACCAGCAGGGTGATCTTCGGCACCTGGGCACAGGCCACGGCGGTGACGAGCTTCGCGCCGTCCTTGGCGATGCCGCCCGCCTCGTACTGGCGACCGACCATGAAGCCTGAGATGTTCTGCAGGAACAGGAGCGGGATGCGCCGCTGGCAGCACAGCTCGATGAAATGCGCACCCTTCTGCGCGCTCTCCGAGAACAGGATGCCGTTGTTGGCGATGATGCCCACCGGCATGCCCCACAGCCGAGCAAAGCCCGTTACCAGAGTGGTGCCATAGAGGCGCTTGAACTCGTCGAACTCGGAGCCGTCGACCAAGCGGGCGATGACCTCGCGGATGTCGTATTGCTTCTTGAGATCGGTGGGCACGATGGCATCGAGGTCGTCGATGGAATATTTGGGCTCCACCGGGTCGGCGATGTCGATGTCGATGCTCTTGCGGGTGTTGAGCGTGCCGACGATGCGGCGCACGATGGCGAGCGCATGAACATCGTCGGTGGCGTAGTGATCGGCAACGCCCGACTGGCGGGCATGCACGTCCGCGCCGCCGAGATCCTCCGCCGACACCACTTCGCCGGTCGCCGCCTTCACCAGGGGCGGTCCCCCGAGGAAGATAGTGCCCTGGCGGCGCACGATGACCGTCTCGTCCGACATGGCCGGCACATAGGCGCCGCCCGCCGTGCAGGAACCCATGACGCAGGCGATCTGCGGGATACCGAGCGAGGACAGGGTCGCCTGGTTGTAGAAGATGCGGCCGAAATGATCCCGGTCGGGAAACACCTCCGTCTGGTGCGGCAGGTTGGCGCCGCCGGAATCGACGAGGTAGATGCAGGGCAGTCGGTTCTCGCGCGCCACTTCCTGGGCGCGCAGATGCTTCTTCACCGTCATCGGATAGTAGGTGCCGCCCTTGATGGTCGAGTCGTTGCAGACGATCATGACCTCGCGGCCTTCGACCCGGCCGATGCAGGTGATGATGCCGGCGCCGTGGATCGCATCCTCGTACATGCCGTGGGCGGCAAGGCTCCCAAGCTCCAGGAAGGGCGCGCCGGGATCGAGCAGGCGCATCACGCGCTCGCGCGGCAGCAGCTTGCCACGGGCGAGATGCCGTTCCCGGGCCTTGGCCGGGCCGCCTTCCGACACGGCCTGCCGCTTGGCCTGGAGATCCAGGGCGAGCTCGGCCCAGGCGGCGCGGTTCGCCCGCGCGGCGTCCGAGGTCAGGTCGGCAGAGGTGGCGATGACGGGCACGGCGTCGGTCTCCCTGGTTCTTGGGTTTTGGCTCCTTCGCGGCTCAGGCCGGAGGGCTTCACCGCTCAGTAGCTAGAACCGGGGCGCCTGTGCAACTGGGATTTGGCCAGTTCAGGTCTCAGCCCTTGGCCTGGATGACCGTCTCTCGCCGGATGACGCCGGATCCGCAACGATAGGCGATGCCGCGCACGAGCGACCAATCCTGCGAGACCTGCTGCAGGTAGAGATGGGTTGCGCCGAGGGCGACGGCCGCCTGGAGCATGTCGTCCGTGGCGCGGCCGAAGGTGGACCTTCCGAGCGTCACGCCGAAGCCGATATTGACCTGCGTGTGGGTTCCAGGGGTCGTAGGCGTGACCGGACTCACCTCGCCAAGCCGCGTGCAGGCACGCACATCCGCCGGCGAATCGACGATCTTCACGAGTTCTGTCGGCTCAGGCCGGTAGGCACAGGCCGAGGCCGCCAGGGCGATGAGGGAGGCAAGGAGGGCACGTTGCATAAAAGTTCCGCCAATGATCAGCCGTTTGCCCCAGCTTAGAGCATGAAGCCGCGTTGAGGAGAAGCCTTGCCGTATGGAAGCTCAAAATCCTAGGCGGCGTGGCTCGGGAGCAACGGTGTCTCAACCCGCACGGTCGGTCCGAAAATTTCCACGAAGGCCCTGCGCATCACCGCATCGACTTCGGGCAGGGTGACGGGAATGCCGAGATCGACGAGGCTCGTGACCCCATGCTCGGTCACACCGCAGGGAACGATACCGGAAAAGTGGGAGAGGTCCGGCTCCACGTTCAGGCTGATGCCATGGAAGGTGACCCAGCGGCGCACCCGGATGCCGATGGCGGCAATCTTGTCCTCTGCGGCCTCGCCCTTGTCGGGCCGGCGCACCCAGACCCCGACCCGGTCCTCCCGCCGCTCGCCGCGCACGTTGAATGCATCCAGCGTCCCGATGATCCAGGCCTCCAGGGCGGCCACGTAGCGGCGCAGGTCCGGCGTGCGGCGCTTGAGGTCGAGCATCACATAGGCCACCCGCTGGCCTGGCCCATGATAGGTGTACTGCCCTCCCCGGCCCGTCTGATGAACCGGGAAGCGGTCTGGCTCCACAAGGTCCGCAGGGTCGGACGAGGTGCCGGCCGTGTAGAGCGGCGGATGCTCCAGCAGCCACACCATCTCGCGAGCCTGACCGGATGCGATCGCTTCGGCCCTCGCTTCCATGAAGGCAACGGCCTGCTCATAGCCGACGAGGCCATCCGTGATGGCCCACTCGATTGGCTCGGAGTTTGGCTCGGCGTGAAACTGAACGGCCAAGCTATCTCGCAGGTTCGACACCGATTCACCTAAATATTTTGCGGGGCGTAGAACGGCCGACGCCCTCGTAGGAGCCCAGATCGAGCCCGCGCTCCCGTGAAACTTGCGCTTATATAGTCGCTCCAGAGGCTTACCGCCTATCCCCTCCACCGGCGGCCAAGGCATTCGCGCCGCTCAATCGTCGCAAGCGCCATGGAGGGGGTTGCAGCGGTCCAATCGATCTGCTAGAGCGGCCACCTCTTCAGGAAAACCTTTCCTGGAACCGAGTTCGCGGTCATGGCGGAATTGGTAGACGCACTACCTTGAGGTGGTAGCGGGGAGACCCGTGGAGGTTCGAGTCCTCTTGACCGCACCAACTTTCGGCACTTCACGTGCCGGAGACGAAAAGGCCCCTCACCGGGGCCTTTTTTGTTGATCGCTTCTGCCCAGCATCGATGGCGGCTTGGAGCCTCGTCTCTTGCGCCCGATACCCTTGGCAGGAACGGCCGACAGGCGATTTTCCGAGAAAGCTATTGGGCGCATTGCGCAGGCTGGCGCAGGCTCCTAAAAGACCGGCAACCCACTCCCGAGGACGGCTCATGCAGGAAGTCGAAGATAAGACGCTGCTTCCGAACCCCGATGGGTCCGAGCCGGTCACTCCGGCGTTCCGGGACGAGGAAGGCGAGCTCAATCCGGAATTCCTGGCGGCTGCCGCCGATGCCATCGAGTCCTCGGACGCCGACCTGCTGCAGCGACTCGTCGAGGACTTCCACGAATCCGAGATGGGCGATCTGCTCGAGGCGCTCGTGCCCGAGCACCGCTATCGCCTGATCGAGCTTCTCGGCTCGTCCTTCGATTTCGCGGCGCTGACCGAGGTGGACGAGGCCGTCCGCGAGGAGATCCTTGAGGAGCTCGAGACCGCCGCGGTCGCCGAGGGCGTGCGCGACCTCGATTCCGACGACGCCATCACCATTCTGGAAAGCCTGCCGGAAGAAGAACAGGCGGAGGTTCTAGACCAGCTTCCCGCCATCGAGCGCGTGGCGCTCCAGCGCTCCCTCGACTACCCGGAAGACAGCGCCGGCCGGCGCATGCAGACCGAGTTCATCGCCGTGCCGCCGTTCTGGACGGTGGGGCAGACAATCGACTTCATGCGCGAGACCGACGACCTGCCGGAGACCTTCTACGAGATCTTCGTCATCGATCCCGCGGCCCACCTGCTCGGGGCGGTTCCCCTGGACAAGCTCCTCCGCTCCAAGCGTCCGGTCACGATCCAGGAGATCATGAACGACGAGCCGGACCGTGTGGAGGCCACCCAGAACCAGGAGGAGGTCGCACGCCTGTTCGAGCGCTATAACCTCGTCTCCGCTGCCGTGGTGGACGAGGGAGGCCGGCTTGTCGGCACCATCCTCGTCGACGACATCGTGGACGTTCTAGAGGAAGAAGCCGATGCCGACATCAAGCAGCTCGGCGGCGTGAAGTCAGACGAAGAGCTCTCCGACACGATCCTCTACATCCAGAGAAGCCGCTTCCCCTGGCTGTTCGCCAACATGTGCACGGCGCTGGTCGCCTCCAGCATCATCCGCCTGTTTGAAGGCTCGCTGGAGAAGATGGTCGCGCTCGCCATCCTCATGCCCATCGTGGCCTCGATGGGAGGCAATGCGGGCACGCAGACCATGACGGTGGCCGTCCGGGCGCTGGCCACCCGTGAGCTCGGTCGGGCCAATGCGTGGCGCATCATCCGCCGCGAGGGCGCGGTCGGCCTGCTCAACGGCATGGCCTTCGCCGTCATCATGGGCGTCCTGGCGGGGCTCTGGTTCGAATCGCCGGAACTCGGCCTCGTGATCGGCCTCGCCCTCGTAACGGTCCTGTTCTTCGCGGCCCTCGGCGGCATCTTCGTGCCTCTCACCCTCAACCGCATGGGGGTGGACCCCGCCGTCTCATCCGGACCCTTCGTCACCAGCATCACGGACATCGTAGGATTCTTCGCCTTTTTAGGCATCGCAACGGCGTGGTTTAACCTGTAAGCTTGTTTCGGGCTCTCGCGTAAGGGCCTGTTAACGCTCTTGCGTCATCCCTGGTGTGGTCCCGTCCTGCGTACATTACAGTTGAACCGATGAAGACTCGCCGCCGCTCCCCCAGCCGTTCCAAGAACTCTGGCCTGACGACGTTCGTCCGGGTCGCCCGGTTCAGCGCGCTTGCCACGATCGCCCTCGGCCTAGCCTCCTGCGCTATCGCCCCCTCGTCGTCCAGCCGCTACCCGGCCAAGAGCGATGCCCGTCCGCATGAAGGCGTCGCCACCGCTCACCGGCTGCCGATCCATGGCGTCGACATTTCCAAGTGGCAGGGCGACGTGGACTGGGCATCCCTGCGCCAGGCCGGCACCAAGTTCGCCTTCATCAAGGCCACCGAGGGCGGCGACCATATCGACAGCAAGTTCCACGAAAACTGGCAGGCAGCCAGACGGGCGGGCGTTCCGCGCGGCGCGTATCACTTCGTCTACTGGTGCCGCCCGGCGCACGAGCAGGCCGCCTGGTTCAAGCGGAACGTGCCGGCGGATCCGGACGCCCTCCCCCCGGTCCTCGACGTGGAATGGAACGGCCAGTCCGTGAACTGCCCGAAGAAGGTTCCGCGCGAGCAGGCTCTCGCCATGATCGATCTGATGCTGCGCGAAATGGAAGCCCACACGGGCAAGCGGCCGATCATCTACACCGACATCACCTTCCACAAGGAGATCCTGGAGGGCGAGTTCAATGACTATCCCTACTGGATCCGCAGCACGGCGGCTGAGCCCCACGTGCGCTACAATAACCGTCGCTGGACCTTCTGGCAGTTCACCACCACGGGCCGCGTGCCCGGCGTGAAGGGCGACGTGGACCGCAACGCCTTCTACGGCACGGACAACCAGTGGCGGATGTTCGTCGCCAGTGCCTGCGATCCGCGCGACCACAGCCGCCTCAAGTCCGCAGGCATCTGCCGCGACATGGATGCCGTGCAGACGGCGAGCATCGACGAATAGGTCCCCAACCGGATCAATATTCAGGCTCCCCACGGATTGTGCGGGGGCCTTTTCTTTGTCGGTTACGGCCAGTTCCGGGCCGACCACTGACGCCGCCTCACTTTTCTTGATGCCGCGGCCTTGATAAGGGCAGTATTGCTGACCAAAATGGTTGGCGACAAAAACCATCCATCGCGTACCCTGCCGGGTCACGAATAGAACCGGGAGGAATCAATGCTGCCGAACGCCGCCAAGGGCTTCAACTTCGATCTCGGCGAGACCGCCGACGCCATCCGTGAAACCGTCGCCAGCTTCGCCCAGGAGAAGATCGCACCGCGCGCCGAGGAGATCGACCGCAGCAATCTTTTCCCGCGCGACCTCTGGCCCCAGCTGGGTGAGCTCGGCGTCCACGGGATCACGGTGGAGGAGGAGTATGGCGGCGCGGGCCTCGGATATCTCGAGCACGTGATCGCCATGGAGGAGATCTCCCGCGCCTCCGCGTCGGTGGGCCTCTCCTACGGCGCCCATTCCAACCTCTGCGTGAACCAAATCCGCCGCAACGGCAACGAGGACCAGAAGCGCCGCTACCTGCCGAAGCTGATCTCCGGCGAGCATGTGGGCGCGCTCGCCATGTCGGAGCCCGGCTCCGGCTCCGACGTGGTCTCCATGCGCACCCGGGCCGACAAGCGCGGCGACCGATACGTGCTGAACGGCAACAAGATGTGGATCACCAACGGTCCCACCGCCGAGACGCTTGTGGTCTATGCCAAGACCGATCCGGAAGCTGGCCCGCGCGGCATGACGGCCTTCCTGATCGAGAAGGGTTTCAAGGGCTTCTCCACCCACCAGAAGCTCGACAAGCTCGGCATGCGCGGCTCCGACACCTGCGAGCTGGTGTTCGAGGATTGCGAGGTGCCGGAGGAGAACGTGCTCGGCCAGGTCGGCCGGGGCGTGAACGTGCTCATGTCCGGTCTCGACTATGAGCGCGCCGTGCTGGCAGCCGGCTCCACCGGCATCATGCAGGCCTGCATGGACGTGGTGCTGCCCTATATCCACGAGCGCAAGCAGTTTGGACAGGCTATCGGCGAGTTCCAGCTCGTGCAGGGGAAGGTCGCCGACATGTACGTGACCATGAACGCGGCGAAGGCCTACGTCTATGCGGTCGCCAAGGCGTGCGACCGGGGCGAGACCACCCGCGAGGATGCCGCCGGCGCTATCCTGTATGCGGCCGAAAACGCCACCAAGATGGCGCTCGATGCCATTCAGCTGCTCGGCGGCAACGGCTACATCAACGATTACCCGACGGGCCGCCTGTTGCGCGACGCCAAGCTCTACGAGATCGGCGCCGGCACCAGCGAAATCCGCCGCATGCTGATCGGCCGCGAACTGTTCGCCAAGACCGCCTGACCGAAATTCCATCAATCCTTCACCAGAACGGCCGGGCCCAATCCCGGCCGTTTTTGTGTTGAAAGCCTGCCGCGAACACACTGGGCCTTTCCGTCCCTGCAAGACTGGTTACAGTCAGGGACGGATTCATACCCGCGAGACGGCAATGACCTTGAAGCTCTACGCGCATCCCTTCTCCTCCTATTGCCAGAAAGTGCTGATCGCGCTTTATGAGAACGGCACGCCGTTCGAATACCTGACGCTCGACGATGCGAAGAACGGTGCTGCGTTGGAGGCGCTCTGGCCCATCAAGAAGTTTCCCGTGCTCGTTGACGAGGGACGTACCATCCTGGAGGCCAGCATCATCATCGAGCACTTGGACCTTCATCATCCGGGACCGGTGCGGCTGACACAGGAGGATCCACGGGCCGCTCTCGAAGTCCGCCTCTTGGATCGTTTCTTCGACAACTACGTCATGACACCGATGCAGAAGATCGTCACAGATCGCATTCGCCCGGAAGAGGATCGCGACCCTTACGGTGTCACCGAGGCGCGAGCCATGCTCGGCAAGGCCTATGACTGGCTCGACAGGACACTGGCGGGCCGTGAATGGGCCACCGGAACCACCTTCAGCCTCGCCGATTGCGCCGCCGCTCCGTCCCTGTTCTATGCCGATTGGGCGCACCCGATCAGCGAGCAGTTTTCGCGGGTCCGTGACTACCGCAGGCGGCTTCTGACCCGGCCTTCCTTCGCACGGGCTGTTGACGAGGCCCGGCCTTACCGTCCCTACTTCCCGCTCGGCGCGCCGGACCGTGACTGACGCACGGCAGGAATGCGACTGAGAAGGCCTCGTTGCGGTGGCGCTCAACGCTCCCGACCGCTATGAAAGCCTGATCCACTTCAGGGAAGAACCCATGACCCTCGATAAAGCAATCGCCGATGCCCTGCGGGCCGCCTCAACCGCGACGCTCACCACCGTGCTGCTGAAAAAGGGCATCCGCCGGTGCTGGATGAAGGGGCCGATGCCGGCCTTCCACGCGTCGGAGAAGATGGTGGGCCGCGCCTTCACCCTGCGCTTCGTGCCCGCCCGCGAGGATCTGGCGACGCCGGAATCCTGGGCTTCTCCGATCTCCACCCGCGCGGCCATCGAGGACATGCCCGAGGATTGCATCGCAGTGATCGATTCCATGGGCGTAGTCGATGCGGGCGTCTTCGGCGACATTCTCACCGCCCGCATGAAGAAGCGCGGCGTCGCGGCGCTTGTCACGGACGGCGCGGTGCGCGATGCAGTCGGCGTCGAGGGCACGAACCTGCCGGTGTGGTGCGCCGGCGTGGCCGCTCCTCCTTCTGTTGCAGGCCTGACCTTCGTGGGCTGGCAGGAGCCCATCGGCTGCGGCGGCGTCGCCGTCTTCCCGGATGACGTGATCGTCGCCGACCGGGACGGTGTCGTGGTCATCCCGGCCGCCATGGTCGAAGAGGTCGCTAAGGCTGCGGTGGCGCAGGAGCACTACGAGATGTGGGTCATGCGCGAGGTGGAGCGGGGCGCGCCCCTCCCCGGCCTGTACCCGCCCAATGCCGAGACCAAGGCCCGCTATGAGGCCGAGTTGAACAAGTCGTAAGGCTCCCGCCATAACTACAGTCCTCATCCTGAGGAGGATTGCGTGAGCAATCCATCTCGAAGGATGATCCAGTGCGCTCTGGAGCCTCCTTCGAGACGCAGCCTGATGGCTGCTCCTCAGGATGAGGTTCATGGATGGAAATACTGGTAGCTGTAAAAATAAGGATGGCGGGTGTTCTACTACGTCTCGAAAATTGCGTGGTTCTTCACCACGCCATCCAATCTGCTGCTTAGTCTGATCCTTCTGGGGTTGGTGCTTTGCGTGTTCAAGCGCCTGCGCCGCTTCGGCATCGGACTGAGCCTCGCCTTCACCCTGGCAACCATCGCCCTAGGGCTTCTCCCCATCGCCAGCTACATCCTGCTGCCTCTGGAGGAGCGCTTTCCCGCTTTTCAGAATGACGGCAGGCCGGTCAACGGCATCATCCTGCTCGGCGGCGCAGTCGAGGCATCCGATTCGAAGGAGCGCGGCCAAATCGTTGCCAATGAATCGGCGGAGCGCGTGCTCGACACGATCCAGCTCGTCCACCGCTATCCGAACGCCCGCATCCTGATCTCGGGCGGCGGCGGCACGGTCTTCGGGGATGGCGCCGCCGAGGCACCGATCATTGCCGAGTACTTCAAGAGCATCGGCATCAACCCTGCCCGCATTCTGGTCGAGGACCGGTCGCGGACGACCGCCGAGAACGCCGTCTATTCAAAGGAACTCGCAAAGCCGCGCGAGGGCGAGCGCTGGCTCCTTGTGACATCGGCCTGGCACATGCCGCGTGCCGTCGGCGTGTTCGAGAAGGTCGCATTCCCGGTCACGCCCTATCCGGTGGATTTCCGCACGGCTGGAGGGGCGAGAACCCACCTGCCCTTCGCGTTCATCTCGGAAGGCCTGAGGCGGCTCGACATCGGCACCAAGGAATGGGCAGGCCTGATCGCCTATTACGCGTCCGGGCGCACCGCGCGGCTGTTCCCCGGACCTCAGGATTCCGCGGGCGGCAGCGCCAGACGGTAGGTGCCGCGGAAATCGTCCGGATCGACCGGCCGGCCTTTGCGCAGGATGACGATGCGCCCCTTTTTCATGAGACGCACGGCCACTTTCCGGACAGGCTGCATGAGCGGCCCCCATCCCTCCGGCTGGTTGCCGCCCAGCGCCTGAGCCACATCGGCGGGTCCAATAGTCTTGCCTGGTCCCCTCTCCTCAAGAAGCGCGAGCAAGGTGGCTTCCAGTTCTTCCGGCGTCGCTGTCTTAGGCATCGGCCTGCCTCATTGCTGCGTCGAGAGCGTCCGATAGGAATTGGCGCCGCCACATGACGATCAGCACACCGGCCGTCGCGATCATGAAAAGATAGGCGCTCACGAACCACCCGAGATAAGCGAGCGAGAAGAAGAAGGCCCGCTGACCGCGGTTGAAATGCTTGCCGGCAACCGCGCTCATGGCACCCGCCTGACGGGCGGCGGCGAGTGCCTCGTCCCGGCGGCCCTCCGTCAGCACGGGAACGGCCCCGACCATGATCGCCATGTAGTTGAAGAGCCGGTACGACCAGGCGAATTTGAAGAAGGCATAGACGAAGATCACGGCAAGGCCGCCGACCTTCACGTCCCAGGCTATACGCGTCGGTGGCTCGCCGAAAGGCAGGTCGGCGAAGAGCGGCAGAACCGCATCGGTCGAGCGCAGGAGCGCCAGCACGCCGCCGATGGCGATGAGCGAGGTGGAGGCGAAGAAGGCCGTGCCGTTCATGAGCGAGGCGAGGATCGTGGTGTCGACAATGCGGTTCTCGCGCACCACCATCTGCTCCATCCAGCGATAGCGGTACTGGTTCATCACCTTGTTGAGGCTTTTCCGCCCGGCGGGCGTGAGCTCGAGAGCGGCGTGGTAGCCGACCCAGGCGATCAGGAAGAAGGCCAGCGCCGCATAGTCGAGATTGGTGAAGCCCAGCACCCGTGATCTCCCGTTGACTCGACCGCCATCTTGCCCAGTTTGTTCAAAGGCTCGCAGAGGAATCGGAATCCGTTATGCCTCAGACCATCAGCCGCGGCTACAAGACATTGCTCGACGAGGCCAATGCGAAGATCAGGACCGTGCCCGTCTCAGAGGCCGTGTCCCTGCACGGCCGCGAGGACGTGGTGTTCGTGGACCTGCGCGACCCACGCGAGCTGGAGCGGGAGGGACGCATTCCCGGCGCGGTGCATTGCCCGCGCGGCATGCTGGAATTCTGGATCGACCCGGAAAGCCCTTATCACAAGCCGGTCTTCGCCCAGGACAAGACTTATCTCTTCTTCTGCGCCGCAGGCTGGCGCTCCGCCCTTTCCGCGGCAACGGCCCAGGATATGGGCCTGCAGCCTGTTGCACATATGGAAGGCGGGTTCACCGCCTGGAAGAATGCCGGCGGTGCGGTAGAGACTGCCGAGCCGAAGAAGCCTTAAGCCGTTCGCCGAACTTCGAACCGGTCAGAGAGGTCGAGATCCGCCTCGCTGCCGTCGAGGGTCTCGACGTTTTCAACGAGTGCGCCGCCAGGCCCCTGATGGCAGGCCTTGAGCATCACCTCGACCAGACCGGCAGGGCCTGAAAACACGGCCTCGACCGAGCCGTCCTGCCTGTTCCGGACCCAGCCTTTCAGGCCATGCAGCTCCGCCATATGCTGCGTCCAGGCACGAAAGCCCACGCCCTGAACGCGGCCATGGATCAGGACGTGGAGAGTTCGGGTGTCGGTCATCATTCCTCAACGGTGGGCATGGCGGGCATCGGTGTGGCGCCCGGCATAATCGTCATCAAGCATCTTGATAATGCTCTCCGCATTCTGCGGGTCCACTCTGCGCAGGATCTCGTCGATCTTCGCCTCCATCCGGTCGTCACCCTCCTTGGATTGGGGCGAGCCGACATAGAGAAGGATCGCGAGCCCGCCGACCTGCCACAGGAGTTGCAGGAACTCGGACTGCCAGTTCTCGAGAGTTTCCCGGGACATCTGGACCAGATATTCGGAGACCTGGATCGGTTGGGCATGGGCCTGCTGTTCGCTGACATAGTCGAACCAGCCGAAGAGCCAGTGGCCGATGAAGGAAATGATGAAAAAGCCGAGAGTCACCCAGGCATAGCCATAGGCTTTCCAAAGAGAGCGGGGCTTCGTGTCCATATTGAACCTCATACGCGTACACAGTTTCGTGATGACTCAACGCGCGCATACGGCAAAGGTTCTTGGATTGGAACACCCGCTCAGCGGGACTTCCGGATCGTGCCCGAAGGAGCGCCCCAGAGAGGGCGGACCTTCTTGGGTTCTTGAGGAGCTGATCCAGGGCCTCGGGTCTTCGGCAGCCACACGCTCAGGCTCCGGATGTAGTCCTCCGGCAAGCCCGCATGCTGCGCGGCCTCGACGATGCCTTCCATGTAGCCGAATAGCGGCGTGCCGGGCTTGGCGCTGCGCCCCACATAGACGATGGCCCGGCGCGGCCCCAGGGCGGTCAGGACGGGCTGGACGACCTTGGCGTAGAGGCCCGTCGAGAGGCTCTCATAGCGGTCAAGGGCCGGCACGTCAGCGAGCGCCAGATCCCACACCATGCCCCAGACCGCCCGCTGCGGATCGCGGACGACGGTGGCGTAGCCCTCGTCGAAGATCATGAAGCGGTGGCGCATGAGCCGCCCGATGCCGACCGGTTTCGAGGCCGGGCAGCGTCCGAGCATGGCGGCCCAGTCCATGTTGGACCCATAGGCAAAGTAGAGGGGCATCGGTTAGTGCCTAAACCCTCAGGCGAATTCCAGGATCACGGCATCGACCGCAAGGCTGTCGCCTTCCTTAGCGTGGATCTTGGAGATGGTACCGTCGCGCTCCGCACGCAAGACGTTCTCCATCTTCATGGCCTCGACGATGCAGAGCGGCTCGCCGGCCTTGACCTCCTGGCCCTGGGTGACGCTGATCGCCTTCACCAGACCTGGCATCGGGCAGAGCAGTTGCTTGCCTGTATCGGCCTCGAGCCGCTCAGGCATCAGGGCCGCGAGTTCCGCCTCGCGCTTGGTGTAGACCTTGACCTCGGCTGAGGCGCCGGCGTGGGAGAGCGCGACGCCGTTGAGGATCGTGCGCACCTGCACGGCAATGGCTTCACCGCCCACCGTGCCGGTCCAGACCGGCTGGCCGGGAGCCCAATCGGAGACGATCGGCCAAGCCTGGCCGCCGATCACCACCGCGAAGCCGCCGTCGATGTCCTCGACCGTCACCTCATGGCGATCCTTGCCCAGCATCACCACCCGCTCGCGCTCGAAGCGCAGGCTGGCGGCGGGCCGCATCTGGCCCGAGATGTGCCGCTTGCGCTCGTTCAGGACGTGGTCGATTGCGGCACCCACCGCCGCCATATGCAGGGCCAGCTCACCCTCCGGCGCTGGCGCCTTGAAACCTTGCGGGAACTCCTCGGCAATGAAGCCGGTGGAGAGTTGGCCCGACTGCCAGCGCGGATGCTGCATCAGGGCCGTGAGAAACGGGATGTTGTGGCGGATGCCCTCGATGGCGAAAGCATCAAGGGCCGTCGCCTGGGCCTCGATGGCCTTGAGGCGTGTCGGCGCATGGGTCACCAGCTTGGCGATCATCGGGTCGTAATAGATCGAGATTTCGCCGCCCTCATAGACGCCGGTGTCGTTGCGGACCGTGACGCCATCCTGCTCGCCCTCGTTCGGCGGGCGGTAGGTGACGAGCCGGCCCGTGGAGGGCAGGAAGTTGCGCACCGGGTCTTCCGCGTAGATGCGGCTTTCCACCGACCAGCCGTTGAGCTTCACATCTCCTTGTGACAGGCGAAGCTTCTCGCCGGCCGCCACCCGGATCATCTCCTCCACGAGGTCGATGCCGGTGATCATCTCGGTGACCGGATGCTCCACCTGCAGGCGGGTGTTCATCTCGAGGAAGTAGAACGACTTGTCCTGGCCTGCCACGAACTCCACCGTGCCGGCTGAATCGTAGCCCACGGCCTTGGCCAGCGCGACCGCCTGCTCGCCCATGAGGCGGCGGGTCTCCTCGTCGAGGAGCGGGCTTGGCGCCTCCTCGATGACCTTCTGGTTGCGGCGCTGGATCGAGCATTCGCGCTCGCCGAGATAGATCACGTTGCCGTGCTTGTCGCCGAGCACCTGGATCTCGATGTGGCGCGGATCGGTGATGAACTTCTCGATGAAGACGCGGCTGTCGCCGAACGAGCTTGCCGCCTCCGAGGTGGCGCGGGCGAAGCCCTCGGCCACCTCGTCGGAGGAATGGGCGATGCGCATGCCCTTGCCGCCGCCGCCAGCGGAGGCCTTGATCATGACCGGATAGCCGATCTCGTTGGCGATCTGCACCGCCTGCTCCGGCCCCTCGATCACCCCGAGATAGCCAGGCACCGTAGAGACCTTGGCGGCGGCTGCCGCCTTCTTCGATTCGATCTTGTCGCCCATGGCCGCGATGGCGCCGGGGTTCGGGCCGATGAACACGATGCCGGCCTCGGCCAGCGCCTTCGGGAAGGCCTCGCGCTCGGACAGGAAGCCGTAGCCGGGGTGGACCGCCTGGGCGCCGGTGGCCTTGCAGGCTTCGATGATCTTCTCGATCACCAGATACGACTGGGCGGCGGCGGCCGGGCCGATATGCACGGCCTCGTCGGCCATCTCCACGTGGAGCGCGTCCCGGTCGGCGTCGGAATAGACAGCCACCGACTTGATGCCCATCCGCCGGGCGGTCTTAATGACCCGGCACGCGATTTCGCCCCGGTTGGCAATCAGGATCTTGTCGAACATGAACCCTCGAACGCTCCACCCTACGGCGCATCGTGCGACCCGTAGGGCCGCGTTAGCGAAAAAGTGGCCCCGGTTTTTCGCTCCGAACGATGCGCCAACCAAAAAGTCAGCCCCACCTCCGTTACTGCACATCGGTGCCTTGGGGAAGCGGGGCTGATTCAGCATTTAGCTTTAGAAGATAGGTCAGGCGGCAATCTGGGACAGCCTCGCCTGCTGGCGCCCGCGCATGATGAAATCGAGGAGCGCCACGTCGACATGGCCGGCCTCGTCCAGAATAGCATAGGCGATGGCCATGGCGTTGGGGGACGGCCCGCTGACCTCCAGGAGGGTCGCAAGCCAGAAGGCATCGTCAGTGCCGACCACGCCCTGGGGGGTACGCCTCCAGAGGACGAAATCAGCCACGAGCTTGGTCAGCAGGGTTCCCCAGCCTTCGACGGCGGTGACCATGCGGTCCAAGGCGAGCAGGGACTCGACCTCAAGACGGCTCGTGATCCCCTCATGGAGGATCTCACCCTGAAGCATCGCCACGTCATCATCACAGACATGGCCTCTCTCGGAGACGCTGTCGATGAAATCGCGAAGTTGATCCTTCAACATCCGTTTTGACTCCCGCCGGCATGTCTTTCGTTCAACGCCGGTTGATCGCTTGTGCGAGGTGACATTCACACGGACGGCAGGGCTAAACCGTTAACACGACATGCTGAATCGCCGTTGAGGTTAAGCCTTGTTGAGACTCTTTGGTTGCCGGAATCTTGACGGTTCGGATTTCCCAACGTTTGCGCGGATTTGCCGGCTGACCCCTCCGAGCTTTGCATTCCCGCAAGGTCGCCCTTTCCACACTTCCTCGGAGCCCGGTGGTACTTATTTCCCTGTCAACGCAGCGCAAACCCGCGCTTGCCCGTTAAGGAACGCACCCATGCGGCACCACGGCATTCATCACGTCACTGCCATTGCAGGCCCTGCCCGTCGCAACCTCGATTTCTACACACGCACCCTCGGCCTGCGCCTCGTCAAGAAGACGGTCAACTTCGACGATCCCGGCACGTACCACCTCTATTTCGGCGACGGCCTCGGCCAGCCCGGCTCGATCCTGACCTTCTTCCCGTGGGAGCACGTGGCGCCGGGACGCAACGGCGTCGGCACCACGCAGGAGACGGCTTTCCGCGTGCCTGAAGGCTCCCTGGGCTTCTGGATGCACCGATTCATCGAGCAGGGTGTCGAGCACGGCAGCGTGGAGAAGCGCTTCGGCCAGAGCGTGCTGACCTTCAAGGACCCGCACGGCACCAGCCTTTCGCTTGTCGGCATTCCGAATGCCGAGACCGAAGACGCGTGGGATGTGGACGCCATCGCGGCAGAGCATGCGATCCGCGGCCTGGAGGGCGTTACGCTCCTCGTCGAGAACGGCGAGCAGACAGGCGCGATCCTCACCGACGTGTTCGGCTTCACCGAGACGGTCCGCGAAGACTCACTCGTGCGTTACAAGACGGACGCGCTCATGGGCAGCACGGTCGACATTCGCTCGGCCGGCGGTTTCCTGCCGGGCCGGATGGGCGGCGGCTCCGTGCATCATGTGGCTTTCCGCGCCAAGGACGACGCCGATCAGGCCGAGATGGTGAGAAAGCTTGCCGAGAACCACGGCCTCCAAACCACGGAGCAGAAGGACCGCAACTACTTCCGGTCCGTCTATTTCCGCGAGCCGGGCGGCATTCTATTCGAGATCGCCACCGACGAGCCGGGCTTCGCCGCCGATGAGGCGCAGGAGCACCTGGGTGCCGAGCTGAAGCTCCCGGCGTTCCTGGAACCGCGCCGCGGTGACATCGAGGCCCGGCTGCCTGAATTGGCATAGCCTTTCCCTCTCCCGTCTGAGGGAGAGGGTGGCGAATGAAATGAGCCGGGAGAGGGGCAGTAAGTTTAAGCACAGCCCCTCTCCCACCCTGCTGCGCATCCAGATCGGAAACACCCGATCTGGATGGGCAGAGGAAGAAAGAGAAAAGTCATGACCGAACTGCCCTTCATCCACCGCTACGAGCCCGCCACGGATCCGTCCCGTCCTCCTCTCCTGCTGCTTCACGGAACGGGCGGCGACGAGAACGACCTGCTGGGCCTCGGCCGCATGATCTCACCCGGCTCCGCCCTGCTCTCTCCGCGCGGCAAGATCCTGGAGAACGGCATGCCCCGTTTCTTCCGACGTCTCACTGAGGGCGTGTTCGACGAGGAGGATGTGAGATTCCGCGCCAACGAGTTGGCGGATTTCGTCACTGAGGCGCGCAACGCCTACGGACTTGAGGCTCCCATCGCGGTCGGCTTCTCCAACGGCGCCAACATCGCCGCCGCCATGCTGATGCTGCGCCCGGACGTCTTGACTGGCGCGGCGCTGCTGCGGGCCATGGTGCCGCTGTCCCAGACCCCCGCCGTGGATCTTGCGGGCAAGCGGGTGCTGATGATCTCAGGCGCCATGGACCCGATCATCCCGGCGGAGAACTCGAAGCGTCTGGCGGCGTCTCTGTCCGCATCCGGTGCCGAGGTGCAGCACGAGATCCTGCCGGCGGGCCACAACCTGTCGCAGACGGACCTGCAGCTGTTGGTGAAGTGGTTCGGACGCTAGGTAGCGGCGGTTTTAAGACGTTAATCACCGGGGATGACACCTGCATCGTCATGGCCGGGCTTGTCCCGGCCATCCACGTCTTAGGAAGCGGCAAGGATCCCAGTTTCGAAGAACCCTTCCATGGCTTCCTCGGCGGCCTTGATGCAGATACCGCGTCCTTCGAGCCACGCATCGTCGAAATGCGTGCTGCGGTAGCGCTCGCCGGAATCGCACAGGAGCGTCACGACGGAGCCAGTCTCGCCGTTCTTCACCATCTCGCCGACGATCTGTGCCACGGCCCAGAGATTGGTGCCCGTGGAGCCGCCACAGGAGCGGCCGATGCGGCGCGACAAGACCCGCGCGGCCGCGATGCTCGCCGCATCCGGAACCGCAGTAGCGCGGTCGATCAGTTCCGGCACGAAGGATGGCTCACAGCGCGGACGGCCGATGCCCTCGATCAAGGAAGGTGGTCCTGACACGGTGCAGACATTCCGATCAGCCAGATGCCGGTGGAACACGGAGGCCTCGGGATCGGCAAGGCACAGCCGCGTCGGCAGGCGGCGGTAGCGGATATAGCGCCCCAGCGTTGCCGAGGTGCCGCCGGTCCCCGCCCCCACGACGATCCAGCTCGGGATCGGATGCTCTTCATGGGCCATCTGGCTGAAGATGGATTCGGCGATATTGTTGTTGCCGCGCCAGTCCGTCGCCCGCTCGGCGTAGGTGAACTGGTCCATGTAATGGCCGCCGAGTTCCTCGGCCAACCGCGCGCTCTCCGCATACATCTCGACGGGGGAATCCACGAAATGGCTCTCGCCGCCATAGAAGGCGATCTGCGCGATCTTCTCGGCCGAGGTCGAGCGCGGCATCACGGCGATGAAGCGCAGGCCCAGCATGCGGGCGAAGTACGCCTCCGACACCGCCGTCGATCCGCTCGACGCCTCGATGATCGTCGTCTCCGGCCCGATCCAGCCATTGCACAGCCCATAAAGAAACAGCGACCGCGCCAGCCGGTGCTTCAGGCTGCCCGAGGGATGGGTCGACTCATCCTTGAGGTAGAGCTCGACACCCGGCACCGCCGGCAGCGGCACCCGCAGCAAATGCGTGTCCGATGAGCGGTTAAAATCGGCCTCGATGATCTGGATGGCGGTGGAGACCCAGGAGCGGGTGGATGGAATTGGCATGATCACAGCGGAATGTTGTCGTGCTTCTTCCAGGGCCGCTCGGTCTCCTTGTGCCGCAACATCGCCAAGGCCCGGGCGATCCGCCGCCTTGTCGAATGCGGCATGATCACCTCGTCGATGTAGCCGCGCTCCGCCGCCACGAAGGGCGACATGAAGCGGTCTTCGTATTCCTTGGTGCGGGCCGCGATCTTCTCCGCATCGCCGATATCCTGTCGGAAGATGATCTCCACTGCGCCCTTGGCACCCATCACGGCGATCTGCGCGGTGGGCCAGGCATAGTTCACGTCGCCGCCGATATGCTTTGAAGCCATCACGTCATAGGCGCCGCCGAAGGCTTTGCGCGTGATCACCGTCACCAGCGGCACGGTGGCTTCGGAATAGGCAAAGAGCAGCTTCGCCCCGTGCTTGATGAGGCCGCCATATTCCTGCGCCGTGCCCGGCAGGAAGCCCGGTACGTCCTCGAAGGTGACGATCGGGATGTTGAAGGCATCGCAGAAGCGCACGAAGCGGGAGGCCTTGCGGGAGGCATCCGAGTCGAGCACACCCGCCAGCACCATCGGCTGGTTGGCCACAAAGCCCACCGTGCGACCCTCGATGCGGCCGAAGCCCGTGATGATGTTCTTGGCGTAAGCTTCCTGGATCTCGAAGAAATCCGCCTCGTCCACCACCTTCAGGATCAGCTCCTTCATGTCGTAGGGCTTGTTCGGGTTGTCCGGGATCAGGGTATCGAGGCTGTCGTCCACGCGGGCCGGATCGTCGAAGCTCGGGATTTCCGGCACGCCGTCCATGTTGTTGGCGGGCAGGAAGTCGATGAGGCGGCGCACCTGCAGGAGCGCCTCCACGTCGTTGTCGTAGGCGCCGTCCGCCACGGACGACTTGGAGGTGTGGACCTTGGCGCCGCCGAGTTCCTCGGAGGTCACGGTCTCGTTGGTGACGGTCTTCACCACGTCCGGCCCGGTGACGAACATGTAGGAGCGGTCGCGCACCATGAAGATGAAATCGGTCATGGCGGGCGAATAGACGTCGCCGCCGGCGCAGGGCCCCATGATGACGGAGATCTGCGGGATGACGCCCGAGGCGATCACGTTGCGCTTGAACACCTCGCCATAGCCGCCGAGCGCCGCCACGCCCTCCTGGATGCGAGCGCCGCCGGCATCGAACAGGCCGACGATGGGAGCGCGCATCTTCAGCGCCATGTCCTGGATCTTGGTGATCTTCTGCGCATGCGCCTCGGAGAGGGAGCCGCCGAAGACGGTGAAGTCCTTTGCGAAGACGAAGACCGTGCGGCCGTTGACGGTGCCCCAACCGGTGACCACGCCGTCGCCCGGAATCTTGGCCTTGTCCATGCCGAAATCGGTGGAGCGGTGCTCGACGAACATGTCGAACTCCTCGAAGGAGCCCTTGTCGAGGAGGAGCTCGATGCGCTCGCGGGCGGTGAGCTTGCCGCGGGCGTGCTGCGCCTCGATGCGCTTTGCGCCGCCGCCGAGGCGGGCCTGCGCGCGCCGCTCCTCAAGCCGTTCGAGCATGTCTTTCATGGCTGGACCCTGACTCCCGGGGAAAATGATCCCCCGCTTAGCACAGCCGAGCCTGTGTCAAAATCCCACTATGGGTGTGTGCTCCACAGCACTTCACAGACCAGGTGGAGCCGTTGGGGAAGGAAGTATTGTTACGTTACAACAGGGCTAAACATGAACAAGACTACCCAGTTTGCGGCTCTGGCCGTTTCCCTGTCGCTTCTGGCAGCCGGCTGCGCCAGCCGTTCGGTGGACGTCGGAGCGGCCTATGTGTCGCCGGTCACTTACCAGAGCTATAGCTGCAAGGAACTAAGCCTTGAGGCTCAGCGGGTCAGCAGCGCGGCTGCCGCCGCTGCAGGCGCCCAGGACTCCCAGCGGACCAAGGATGCGGTCGCCACGACGGCCGCCGTCGTTATCTTCTGGCCGGCCGCATTCCTTGTGGGCTGCGACAATGCCAAGACGGCGGAACTCGCCAACCTGAAGGGCTAGAGCAACGGCAGTTCTGACGGAGTCGTTGGGGCTATGCGGCGTGGCGGCTTCGTGATTCACTCATCTCCAGCCCTCTTCCTGGGAGGAGATGAGCGATGACCAAGTCCTACTCGCTGGACCTGCGGCGCCGGGTGGCGCGCTTTGTTGAGGCGGGTCATTCCTGCCATGAGGCTGCCCGCCACTTCGAGGTCTCGGTGGCATTTGTGGTCCGGCTGATGGCGGCGTATCGGGCCACCGGCAGTCTGG
>JAESFL010000386.1_pt1 | contig 34422 bp, 33 predicted proteins | sample 9269401 | NCBI WGS metagenome assembly JAESFL01 (sample SAMN14506025, study PRJNA617098) | algae metagenome | isolation source: Gloeocapsa sp. UFS-A4-WI-NPMV-4B04 and co-occurring heterotrophs from desert... | place: USA: Utah | collected 2006-10-01 | reverse complement strand
AGCAAGGGCTCCTGGTACCGGGACAGACGAAAGAACCAGCTCTCCTCGACCGTCCACTCGACTTCAGTGCCCTGCGGGGAGAGACGCTCCCCGCTATCCGCCGTGACGAGTTCCTTTTCGTCATAATAAGCCTCGTCCCGGACCGAGTACCAACCTTCGTAGCGGTCCAGATAGATGTCGCCATTGTCGACCATCGCCTGCCAGATCGCCTGGCTGGCTCGGTGATGCTCAGGCTCGGTGGTACGGATGAAACGGTCGTAGGAGACGTTCAGCCGGTCATCCATCTCGCGGAAGTAGGAGGACATTTCCTCGGCAAGGGCAGCCGGCTCCACGCCTCGTTCGCGGGCGGTCTGGGCCATTTTGAGCCCATGTTCGTCGGTGCCGGTGAGGAAAAAGACTTCTCGGCCCATTTGCCTCTGGAAACGGGCGATGACGTCGGCGGCGATCGCCTCATAGGCATGGCCGATATGCGGGCGGCCGTTGGGATAGCTGATCGCGGTGGTGATGTAGAAAGGCTCAGGCATTGGCGCGGGACTTAGACGTTGGGTTCGATGGAGACCAGAGGCCTCTCACCCCCTTTCGCCCGACATCGGGACTTTGAAAGCGCCGTTCGTCGCCGCCAGCTGGGCAAGCATGCCGGCCAGTTCGAAAACGACGCTTTGCGGATCGAGCGACAAACGGGGGGCGCTTGCCGAAAGATCGCTGGCGCGCTCCCAAAGGCCGAGCGCATCGGCGAGCGCGGCGCCGCGCCGTTCCTTCGCCTTTTCGGCGATCAGCGACGGCATGCGGGCCAGGAATGCCTCATAGCGCGGCTGTGCCAACTTGCCTGAAAGGCTTTGCGCGAGTTCGCTGCGGCGGGCATTGGTCGGGTCGCCTTTGTCGGCAATGGTTCGCATCGCCTTGTCGAGCGCGTCGATCTGGAGCCCCCGGAAGGCGATGGCGCGGCCGGGGGAGCCCTGCCCCACATCCCGCAAAGCATTGATCTCCTTGCTTTCCGCATCGGGAAGCGCCGCTTCGAGCGCTGACGTCATGGCTTCGTCGTCCAGGTGCGCGAGACGAAGCTGACGGCAGCGGGACCGAATCGTCGGGAGCAGGCGCTCGGGCGCATGGCTGACGAGAAGGAAGAGGCTGGTGGCCGGCGGCTCTTCCAGATTCTTGAGGAGCGCATTGGCCGCAGCGCGCTCCATGTCGTCGATCGCGTCGATGATGACGACGCGCCAAGGGGAGAAAGAGGCCGTGGTTGCGAACAGGCGCTGCAGGCCCCTCACCTGATCGACGCTGATGTTTCGCGCCAGATCGCCGCCGGTTTCGCGCGGCAGCCGCTCGAGGCGCATCAAGTCCGGATGGCTGCCGGCGGCCACGAGCTTCGCGGTCGGGTGCTCATCCGGCACATCCAGGCCACCAGTGGCGATTGTTGGTCCCGCTCCTTCGGCCAGAACGCGAATCGCTGCCTTCTCCGCGAACAAGGCCTTGCCGACACCCATGGGGCCGCTGATCAGCCAGGCGTGATGAAGCCGCCCGCTCGCCAGGCTCTGGCGGAAGGCTGCCACCGCCGGGTCATGGCCGAAGAGCGGCTTCACATCAGGTCCTGAAGCGCTGCGAGCAGCCGGTCGGTGACCTCTTCCGGCAGTCCCGAAGCATCGATTGTCCGAAAGCGGTCCGGCTCCTCATCTGCGATCGTTCGGAAAGCGGCGGCTACGCCCCCATGATAATCCGCGCCGCGCGAGCCGATCCGGTCGCCGCTGCCACCATCGCGCTGCTGTGCCCGTTCGGCTCCGCCGGATCCCGAAAGCTCGAGCAGCAGCGTCCGATCCGGAAGAAAGCCGCCGCTCCCAATCTGGTGGAGCTGGCGAATGGCGGCACCGCCGACGCCCCCTGCCCCTCCCTGATAGGCGATGGAGCTGTCCAAGAAGCGGTCGGAAAGGACCCACTTCCCGCTCGCCAGCGCGGGCTTGATCAACTTGGCGACGTGGTCGGCTCGGGCGGCCGCGAACAGCAGAGCTTCGGCACCCGCGGTCCAGCGTTCTTCCTCGCCCTGGAGAAGCAATGTGCGGATCGCCTCGGCACCGGGGCTGCCCCCTGGTTCGCGCGTCTCGACCACCTCGTAGCCGCGGGCGCGGAGCGCCTCGCCGAGGCGCTTCAGCTGGGTCGACTTGCCGACCCCCTCCCCGCCTTCAAGGCTGATGAAGCGGCCGGCCACCTGCTAAGCGAAAAGCGAGGCGATGCCAGCCCAGATGCGGCCGAAGAAGCCCGCTTCGTCCACCGCTTTGGCTGCCACCAGCGGCATCACCTGTGGCGGCGAATCCGCCGTTTGGACGACGAGGTCGGCAATATGCTGGCCTTGCTTGATCGGCGCCTTGACCGGACCGTTATAGACGACCTTCACGCGCATATTCCCGCCGACGATCCCGGCCGGCACGGTGACGGCCAAATTGCGAGGGGCGACCAGATCGACGCTGCTGTCGTCGCCCAGCTGAACTTGCGCTTCCCCCACCTTCTTGCCTTGCGCGAACAGCGGCTGAGCCTTCCACGCACGGAAGCCCCAATCCATAAATTTCACGCTCTCCTCGATCCGCTGATTGAAGCTGCCGAGGCCGGCGACGACCATGATGATGCGGCGGCCATTCTGCTCCGCAGAGCCGGTAAAGCCATAGCCGGCTTCGGCCGTGTGCCCCGTCTTGAGGCCGTCGGCGCCCGAGATGCGGCCGAGCAACGGGTTGCGGTTGCCTTGGGTGATCGGCTGATTACCGCCTAAGGTGCGGCCCCAGGTAAAGCTCTCCTTCTGATAGAAGGCTTTGTAAAGATCCGGCGTCTCCTCGATCGTCGCCTTGGCGAGGTTGGCGAGGTCACGCGCGGTGGTGAAGGTCACGCCCTCGTCGGGCCAGCCGTTCGAATTGCCGAAATTGGAATTGCGCATGCCAAGGCGCTTGGCCTCGGCATTCATTCGCGCGGCGAAGGCGGGTTCGGTGCCCGCAATGCATTCGGCCAAAACCACGCTCGCATCGTTGCCGGAAAGCGTGACGATGCCATGGAGCAGGTTTTCGACGCTCACCTGCTCGCCGGGCGAGAGAAACATCGTCGAGCCCGCCTGCGGGCCGTGCCATTGCCGCCAGGTTTCCGGACGCACGGCGCACATCTGGTTCAGCTTCAGCTGGCCCTGCTTGATCAGGTGGAAAGCCAGGTGGGTCGTCATCATTTTCGCCATCGAGGCGGGCGGGACCCGGCGATCGGCGTCCTTGGAATAAAGAACCGCCCCCGACGAGAGATCAACCATGTAAGCGACGGGCGCAAGCGTATCGAAAGGCGGCGCCGCTGCCGTTGCCGGCAGAGCGATGGCGGTGGAAAAAAGCGCCAGCACGAGCATCTTACGCTTCATAAATGATAACCGATCCGAACTTTGGTTGAACCCCTGCGGCCGCGCCGCCGCTTATTCTTAATCGCTCGATTCCGGCTGCGCCAGCGGCTTCAGCGTGAAATCGCGTCGGCCAGCAATCCCACCGACAGCGCATAGAAATTCGAGCAATTATAGTCGAGGATCGTCCGGTAATTGTTAGTGAGGAGGTAGGCGGGCTGGCCCGGGCCATCCGGTTCCAGCAACGTGGCCATTTCGTTGTCGCCCGGCCCGCCGAGTGCGGGCACGATGCCGCGCCGCCGCCATTCCCCGAACGTCATCCAGCGCGTATGCCGCTGATATACCTGCGTGCAGCGCGGCGAAACGAGGCGCGTCTGAAGCCCCGAACGATCGAACCCGGCGGGGACGCTGACGCGGTAGCCCCAGCTGACATTGGGTTTCCAGCCGGCGTTGCTGAGATAATTGGCGATTGAGGCGAGCGCGTCGAGGTGACTCCGCCAGATGTCGGCGCGGCCGTCGCCGTCGCCGTCGCGGGCAAGGCGGATATAGACGCTTGGCAGGAACTGGGGGTGGCCTGTGGCTCCCGCCCAGCTGCCGCGAAGCTGGCTCCGCGGATATCCGCGCTCGTACATTTTCAGGGTGGCGATGAATTCGTCGGCGAAGAGCTGCCGCCGCCGCCCCTCATAGGCCAGGCTTGCCAGCGAGTTCATCAGGTCGAAGTCGCCGGTGATGGTGCCGTAGCTCGTCTCCTTTCCCCAAATCGCGACCAGCACCGAGGGCTGAACGCCGTAGCGGCGGGCGATCTCGTTCAAGCGGCCCAGATTGTCCGCATAGCGCGCCTGCCCGCGGCTGATCAGCGCCGAGCTGACGTGCTGGCGGTAATAAGGCGCGAAGGGAGGCGCCGCCGTATTGCCAGAGGCGCCCCCGGGCTGCGCCCGGTCGAGCTCGACGGTGCGGGAGCTGAATTGAAGGGTCGGGAAGACTTGGTCGATCGTCGATTGCCGCACCCCCGCCCTCAGCGCCTGAGCACGCAATTGCGGGAGATAGGCTTCGAATCCCTGCTGACTGAGGCCGCCGCCATATTGCAGCGCCGGCGCGGCCGTGGCCGCATTGTAGGGCGGAAAGGCCGCCAGCGCGACCGCCACCATCTGTCCAAGCAAACGCATACGTCTCCCCCTCCACATCGGGGCGCTGATGCCACAAGCGCTTGGCTGATAACATGGGTTCCGTCGCGCGGCTTGCACGAAATGGCGCTTGGCGCTTAAGGCGGCGCCGCATGCGGAGAGGTGGCCGAGTGGTTTAAGGCAGCGGTCTTGAAAACCGCCGTGGGTGCAAGCTCACCGTGGGTTCGAATCCCACCCTCTCCGCCACATGAGCGCAGCCGCAAGCTAGGCCCGAAACCGTCGTGGCCCAGCGCTCCCCAACTCCCGGGGAGTAGACAGGAAGGCCGCGACAGGCGAAGGGACGGCATCACTTTTCGGCCCAGAGGAACGCATGTCCGACCCCAGCATCGCCCAGTTCGATTGGGCCGATCCGTTCGCGCTTGACGCGCAGCTCAGCGATGAGGAGCGGCTGGTCCGCGATACCGCCGAAGGCTATGCCCAGGAACGCCTGCTACCGAGGGTGAAGGAGGCTTATCTTGAAGAGAATTTCGATCGCGAGATCATGCGCGAGATGGGGGAGCTTGGTCTTCTCGGCGCCACCATTCCTGCCGAATATGGCGGCGCCGGGCTCAATTATGTGAGTTACGGCCTTGTCGGCCGGGCGGTGGAGCGCGTCGACAGCGGCTATCGATCGGCCATGTCGGTGCAGTCCTCGCTCGTCATGCACCCGATCAATGCGTACGGCTCGGAGGAGCAGAAACGGAAATATCTGCCGGGCCTTGCCACGGGCGAGCTCATCGGCTGCTTCGGCCTCACCGAGCCCGACGCCGGCTCCGATCCGGGGGCGATGCGGACGAGAGCGCAGAAGGTCGAGGGCGGCTACCGGCTCAGCGGCTCGAAGATGTGGATCACCAACTCGCCGATCGCGGACATATTCGTCGTCTGGGCCAAGTCGGACGCGCACGACGGCAAGATCAAAGGCTTCATCCTGGAAGAGGGGATGCCCGGCCTCAGTGCTCCGAAGATCCGCGAGAAGCTCTCGCTGCGCGCCTCGATCACGAGATCGTGATGGACAATGTCGAGGTGCCGGAGGGCAATCTGCTTCCCGGCGTCAGCGGCCTGAAGGGTCCGTTCGGCTGCCTCAACCGCGCCCGCTACGGCATCGCGTGGGGATCGATGGGCGCGGCCGAGGCCTGCTACCATGCGGCGCGAACCTACACGCTGGACCGCAAGCAGTTCGGTCGCCCGCTCGCGGCCACTCAGCTCGTCCAGATGAAGCTTGCCAACATGATCACCGAGATCACGCTCGGCCTCCAGGCGGCGCTTCGCGTCGGCCGGAGGATGGACGAAGGCGAGCTCATCCCCGAGACGATCAGCCTCATCAAGCGCAACAATGTCGGCAAGGCGCTCGACATCGCCCGGGTCGCCCGCGACATGCACGGCGGCAACGGCATCAGCGCCGAATTCCACGTCATCCGCCATGCCGCCAATCTCGAGACCGTGAATACCTATGAAGGCACGCACGACGTGCACGGGCTGATCCTCGGCCGTGCCATCACCGGGATCGCCGCTTTCTGATGGACAGGCCGCTGGCCGGTCTCAAGGTCCTCGAGCTCGCCCGTATCCTTGCGGGGCCCTGGGCAGGGCAGCTGCTCGCCGACCTGGGTGCCGAGGTCATCAAGGTCGAGCGGCCAGTCTCAGGAGACGACACGCGGCATTGGGGTCCTCCGTTCGCCGCGGACGGCGCCGCTGCCTATTTTCACGCCTGCAACCGCGGAAAGAAATCCGTCGCCGTCGATCTCGAGAGCCCGTCGGGACAAGAGCAGGTACGCGCCCTCGCCGCCGGATCGGACGTACTCATCGAAAATTTCAAGGTCGGTGGCCTTGCCCGCTACGGCCTTGATCATGTTTCGCTCAAGGAGCTCAACCCGGGGCTCGTTTACTGCTCCATCACGGGGTTCGGCCAGACCGGCCCTTACGCACCCCGGGCTGGCTACGACTTCATCATCCAGGGCATGGGCGGAGCGATGTCGCTGACCGGGGAGCCGGACGGGGAGCCGCAGAAATCCGGCATCGCCTATGCCGATCTCTTCACCGGCCTTTACGCGACGGTGGCGATCCTTGCCGCGCTCCGCGAGCGGGACCGGAGCGGCATCGGCGCCCATATCGACATGGCTTTGCTTGATGCGCAGGTCGGCGTGCTGGCGAACCAGGCGCTTAATTGGATGGTGTCGGGCAAGGTGCCGCACCGAATGGGCAATGGCCACGCCAACCTCGTTCCCTATCAGGCATTCAAGGTCGCGGACGGCGAAGTGATCATTGCCGTGGGCAACGACCGGCAGTTCGAGCGGCTGTGCGAGATCATCGGGCGTCCGGAACTGGCGCAAGACCAGCGCTTCCGCACCAATCCGGACCGCGTCGTCAACAGGGGCGCGTTGGTTCCACTTCTGGAAGAGGTGCTTCTGACCCAGGATCGCCGACAGCTGGCGGAAGCGCTGGAGAAAGCAGGCGTGCCCGCCGGCCCGATCAATGACGTTGCGCAAGTGTTCGCCGATCCCCAGGTCGCGGCGCGCGGCATGAAGATCGAGTTGGACCGGGTGCAGGGCCTCGCCTCCCCGATCGTCATCGACGGCAAGCGCCAGGTATCGGATCGCCCAAGCCCTCGGCTCGGCGAACATGGCCGACCCTGAACGTTGAGAGGAGCATGTTCACGGCTGAGCGTTGCGGACCTTGAGCGGGCGTGAGACAGAAGCTGGAAAGCGAGGCCCCGCAGATGGCGCAAAGCATTGATGAAATCCTGAAGCTCGTTTCGCAGCGCACACCCAATTGCGCCAAGGTCGGGGTCTTCGACACGGACGGCATCTTCCGCGGCAAGTACATGGCCGTCGACAAGCTCCGCTCGGCGCTTGAGAAAGGCTTCGGATTCTGCGACGTCGTGCTGGGCTGGGATTCGAACGACCAGCTCATCGACAACCTCAGCTTCACCGGCTGGCACACGGCCTATCCCGATGCCGAGGCGCGGTTGCTCCCCGAGACGCTCAGGACCCTTCCGTTCGAGGGCGGCATGCCGCTGATCCTGGGCGAGTTTTCCGGCCATGCGGAGGCCATTTGCCCCCGCGGCATCCTTCGCCGGATCCTCGACCGCGCCGCCGCAGCAGGCTGGAAGGTGAAGGCTGCCTGCGAGTTCGAATTCTTCGTCTTCGAGGAAACGCCCCAGTCGATCCGGGACAAAGGCTACCGGGACTTGAAGCCGATCACGCCCGGCAATTTCGGTTATTCCATGCTTCGTTCCGGCGTCCATTCCCATTTCTACCAGGAACTCTGGTCGACTTGCGAAGCGATGCGGATCGAGCTGGAGGGCCTGCACACCGAAACGGGGCCTGGTGTGCTCGAGGCCGCGATTCGTGTCGATGATGCGCTCGAGGCCGCGGACAAGGCAGCCTTGTTCAAGACGATCCTCAAGATACTGTGTCAGCGGCGCGGCTGGACGGCGACCTTCATGGCGAAATGGTCGCGCGACTGGCCGGGCCAATCGGGGCACCTCCATTCCTCTCTGCTCGACGCGGGCTCCGGACACTCGATCTTCTACGATGCGGACGACGCGCTTCACATGTCCCAGCAGATGCGCTGGTATGTCGGGGGGCAGCAGGCGCTGATGCCGGAGCTGCTGGCGATGGTGTCGCCAACGATCAATTCCTACACGCGCCTGATCCCGGGCTTCTGGGCGCCGACGGCGGCCACCTGGGGTTATGAGAACCGCACTTGTGCGCTGCGCGTCATCGGCGGCTCGGCCAATTCACAGCGGGTCGAGTATCGGATCGCGGCCGCCGACATCAATCCGTACATCGCGCTCGCGGCGGCGATCGGCTCCGGTCTTTGGGGGATCGAGAACAGGGTCGAGCCGGATGGACCGATCGAGGGCAACGCCTATGAGCAGGAAAGCCCGGAGCGGGCCCTCCCCTCGACGCTTTGGGAAGCGGCCCAGCGGCTGCGGAGCTCGGGCGCGGCTCGTGACCTGTTCGGCCAGGCGTTCGTCGAGCATTATGCCGCCACCCGGGAATGGGAGGAGCGCGAGGCGCGCAAAGCGGTAACCGACTGGCAGCTCGCTCGTTACTTCGAGATCATCTAGCCGCCGCGGAGCCTTCTTGGACCACCTCATCTGCATCTCTCCCATTGACGGCCGGGAATATGCGCGAAGGCCGCTTACCAGCGATGCCACGGTAGAGGCGGCCGTTGCGGAGGCGCGGCGGGCGCAGCGCGAATGGGCGCGGGTCCCTTTGGAGGAGCGGCTTTCGGTGGTGCTTCGCATCGTCGAGGCGATGGAGAAGCTGAACGAGGAGATCGTGCCCGAACTCGCCTGGCAGATGGGGCGGCCGGTGCGGTATCGCGGGGAGCTTCGCTCCTTTGTGGAGCGAGTGCGCGGAATGGCCCCGCTGGCGAAAGAAGCACTGGCGCCGGTCCTCGCCGAGATGGGGCCGGAGCGGCGACGTTATGCCTCGCGGGTGCCGGCTGGGTTGGTGTTGGTGATCGCTCCCTGGAACTACCCGTTTCTCACGGCAGCGAACACGATCGTTCCCGCGCTCATTGCCGGCAACGCCGTGCTCCTGAAGCATGCCAGCCAAACCCTACTCGCAGGGGAGAGGTTCGAGGAGGCGCTCCGGATGGCGGGACTGCCCCAGGGGCTCTTCCACAACCTCTTTCTCAGTCACGAGCAGACCTTCAGGCTGCTGCAGGCCAACATCGTCGACCACGCTACCTTTACGGGCTCCGTCGAGGGTGGAAGAGCGATCGAGCGCGCGGCCGCGGGGTCGTTCACGTCCCTAACGCTGGAGCTCGGCGGCAAAGATCCTGCCTACGTGCGGGCGGATGCCGACGTCGCTGCAGCGGTGGAAGGGCTGGTCGACGGCGCCTTCTACAATTCGGGCCAGTCCTGTTGCGGTGTCGAGCGCATTTACGTGCACGAGGCGGTGTGGGAGCCGTTCCTGGACGGCTTCGTCGCGGGCGTGCAGGATTACCGGCTTGGCAATCCGCTCGATCCGGAGACCAGCCTTGGCCCCATGTCGAGCGCGCGTCTGGCCGGGCAGGTGCGCGCACAGGTACGCCAGGCGATCGAAGCCGGCGCGCAGACGCATGTCGAGCGGCAGCTCTTTCCCGAAGAGGAAGAAGGCACGGCCTATCTGATGCCGCAGGTGCTGACGGGAGTGAACCATTCGATGACGATCATGCGCGAGGAGACGTTCGGACCGGCCATCGGGCTGATGCCGGTCAAGGATGATGTCGAGGCGGTGCGGCTCATGAACGATTCCGATCTGGGGCTGACGGCGTCGATCTGGACGAGCGACCTGGATGCGGGTGAGCGGCTCGCCGCCGAGGTCGAGGGAGGCACGTTGTTCGTTAACCGGTGCGACTATCTGGATGCGGCGCTGGCCTGGACGGGCCTCAAGAATAGCGGCCGCGGCGCCTCCTTGGGTCGGTTCGGTTATGAAGCGGTCACCCGCCCCAAATCCTTCCATCTGAGGAGCGGCTGATGGGCCTCCCGAACGCCAATTGGAACTACCCGACCGCGATCCGCTTCGGGGCCGGGCGGATTGCGGAGCTGCCGGAAGTCTGCCGTGCGGTCGGAACCGAACGGCCGCTCCTCGTCACCGATCCGGGGCTTGCCGAACTGCCAATGGTCCGCTCCGCTCTTGCCGCCCTGCCCTCCGTCTCCCTCTTCTCCGGCGTACGATCCAACCCGGTCGGAGCGGACGTGGAAGCGGGCATCGCCGCCTATCGCGAGGGGAGCCATGACGGCGTGATCGCCTTTGGCGGCGGCAGCGCGCTCGATGTCGGCAAGACGGTCGCCTTCATGTCCGGCCAAACGCGCCCGCTTTGGGATTTCGAGGATATCGGCGACTGGTGGACGCGCGCCGATGCCAACGGCATCGCGCCCATCGTCGCGGTGCCGACCACCGCCGGCACCGGCTCGGAAGTGGGCCGCGCTGGCGTGATCGTCGACGAAGCGACCCATACGAAGCGCATCATCTTCCATCCCAAGATGATGCCTTCGGCGGTAATCCTCGATCCGGAGCTGACGCTGGGTCTACCGCCCCATGTCACGGCTGCGACGGGAATGGATGCGCTCTCCCATTGCCTCGAGGCTTATTGCGCCCCCGGCTTCCACCCCATGGCGGACGGGATCGCGGCCGAAGGGATGAAGCTGATCCGGCAATGGCTGCCGCGCGCGGTGAGCAACGGGAAGGATCTTGAGGCGCGGGGGCACATGCTGGTCGCAGCGTCGATGGGGGCAACGGCGTTCCAGAAGGGCTTGGGGGGGATGCACGCGCTGTCGCACCCGATCGGGGCGCTTCATGGAAGCCATCACGGCCTCACCAACGCCGTGGTGATGCCCTATGTGCTGGCCTTCAACAAGCCCGCGGTCGAAGAGCGGATTGCCCGCCTTGCCGCCTATATAGGGCTCGAAACCGCCTCCTTCGACGGCTTCCTTCAATGGATTCTGACGTTGCGCCAATCGCTGTCGGTGCCGCACTCGCTGCGGGAGCTGGAAGTTCCGGCCGACCGGGCGGACGACATTGCTCGAATGGCAGAGCTCGATCCTTCGGCAGGCGGCAATCCCCTCCCCTTCGATGCCGCCGCGGCCCGGAAGGTGTTCGATGCCGCCATGGAAGGCAGCCTCGCTTCGCTTTCGAGCGCTTAACCAGGCCGAAAGAAGCTCGCTTTATCCGTGTCGCGATCCGGAGAACCGAGCGTGACCGATTTTCGCCTCAACCCCGACCTCGACCTTGCCGCGCTTGCCCGGGAATATTCGGCGGTAGGCCGCGTCCGGATCAACGACCTGCTCGAGCGTGACGGAGTCATCGACCTTTGGGAGCATCTCGAAACGCGGGCCGATTGGTGGCAGCTCATCAATACACCGGAGGGCGTTCTCGAATATGACCGCGCCACCCTTGCCGCCATGAACCCGGATCAGCGGGCGGCGCTGGACGAACAGGTCTTCGACAACGCCCGGCTAGGCTTTCAATATCGCTATGAGGGCCTCAAGGTGCCGGAAGAGGAGCAAGGCGGGTCTGACGATCTGCTCGTCGGCTTTGCGGAGCTGATGTCGAGCGCGCCGATGCTGGAAATGCTTCGAACCGTTACCGGCTATCAAGAACTCGCCTTCACCGACGGTCATGCGACCTCTTATGGTCCGGGCGACTTCCTGACCGGTCATGACGACGACGTGCCCGGCAAGGATCGCCTCGCCGCTTATGTGTTCGGCGTCACACCCGCCTGGCGGCCGGAATGGGGCGGCCTGCTGCTGTTCCACGGCCCCGACGACACGTCCGTCAGCGGCAACGTACCCCGCTTCAACACGCTCGATCTGTTCGCGGTGCCGCAGCGCCACAGCGTGTCGATTGTCACGCCGTCGGCGGCTCGGCGACGCTACGCCGTCACGGGTTGGCTTCGCAAGGCTAGCAGGCAGTAATCGCCGTCTACCCCTACGATTAACCACAATGGTTCTTGGCAAAGATCGACATTGCGCCAAATATGGACAGTCATTTTTGGGCTGTTGTTCTCTCCAGTAAGCCTTGGCACTGGGCATGGGGCCGCGGTCATCGATCCGATGTCCGGCACGTCAGAGTATAACAGGAGCCCCCCATGCGTGATCTTTTCGAAACCGAACTCAAATATGTCAGCGGCGCCGGCAATTCTCCGACCGCGCCGTCAGGCTGCGGCTGCTCGCCCTGCCCGCCGACGCGGATGAAGAAGGGCAATAACGGTTTCGGCAACGGCTCGGACGCGCCGAACCTGGCTGCGCCCGGCAATTCGGGTTCGACCGGCGGCGGCAAAGCCGGCAGCGTCGGCGACGACCGCGGTCCGCGCTAAGCTTCGCAACCACTGGACCAAAGAAGCGCTCCGGCCTCGCGGCCGGGGCGCTTTCTTTTTGAGTAGATCGCGCATCGCACCGGGACCCCTAGCCGCACGGACCATGCGGACCTACTTTGCTTCGGAGGGGGAAGAGAATCATGGGTCTGGGGGCATGGATCGCGGTTGCGCTTCTGGCGCTGGCCGCACTTTACGCGATCATCGTCTATAATCGGCTGGTTCGGCTTCGCGCCCTGGTGAAGGAAGGCTTCAGCGGCATCACCGTGCAGCTCCGCCGCCGCGCCGACCTCATCCCAAACCTCGTCAGCACCGTCGAGGGCTATGCAAGCCACGAGCGAGATGTGCTGACGGAGGTCACCGCCCACCGCACCGATTCGACCAAAGCAGGAGGCGTCTCGGAAACCGCCCAGGCGGACAATGCCTTCACCGGGATGCTCGGACGATTGATGGCCGTTGCGGAAGCCTATCCGGACCTCAAGGCCGATGACAATTTTCGGCAGCTCCAGGACGAACTCGCCGAAATCGAAGAAGAGTTGCAGGGCGCGCGGCGTTATTACAACGCCACCGTTCGCGACCTCAACACGCGGGTGCAGTCATTTCCGGACGTGCTGCTGGCGCGGCCGATGGGCTTTTCGGATGAGCCCTTCTACGCCGACAATGATGCCTCGATCCAGGCGGCGCCGCGGGTGCGGTTCGGCGCGGGAGCCTGAACGTGCCGAGGCTGCTGCTGGCGATTCTGGCAGCGTTGGCCGTTCTCGCGCCGGTCTCTGCAAAGGCGGAAGAGCGGATCCTGCGTTACATCAGCGATGTTCTGGTAGAGCAGAACGGGAGGATCGAGGTCACGGAGACGATCCGCGTCCGCTCCGAGGGACAGGAAATCAAGCGCGGCATCTACCGCGACTTCCCCACCCGCTATGCCGATCGCCAGGGACGCAGACGCCGGGTCGGGTTCGAAGTGATCGTCGTGGAGCGGGACGGCAGGCCCGAGCCCTACAGCATCGAGTCGATCGACAATGGCGAGCGCGTCCGGATCGGCGAGGCCGATGTGCTGCTTCAGCCGGGAGAGCATGAATATGTGGTTCGTTATCGCACGACCCGTCAGATCGGGTTCTTCCCCCAGTTCGACGAACTCTATTGGAACGCGGTCGGCACGAGCTGGCCTTTTCCCGTCGACGTGGCCGAGGTACGGATCAGGCTTCCGCAAGAAGCGCCGTTCGGAAACCGCGCCTTCTACACCGGGCCGCAGGGATCAACGACCGACGACGCCCGGGTCGTCTCCGAGCGCCCGGGTGAAATAGTCTTTCGAACGACGGCCCCACTTGGCCCGCGCGAAGGGCTGACGGTCGCCGTCGCCTGGCCCAAAGGGGTGGTCGAGCCGCCTCAACCGCGCTCGAAGACAAGTCTCTGGCTGCAGGACAATGTTCCGCCCGCCACCGCTGCTCTGGGGCTATTGGCGATCGCCGCTTATTATTTTCATGCCTGGCGCAAGGTAGGCCGCGGACCGGCTTCGGGTCCGGTCGTCCCGATCTTCTCGCCGCCCGACAACCTGTCGCCTGCGGGCGTTCGCTATGTGTCCGAGCTTGGCGGTTACGATAATCGCACCTTTGCGGCGGCGCTCGTCGGGCTGGGCGTGCGCGGCAAGCTGCGCCTCGTGGAAGGAGACAAAGGCTGGTTCACCAAGCCCAAGACCACGATCGTCAAAACAGGCGATGCGGCCGATCTCGAGAGGCCTGAACGCGAGCTGATGGGCAAGCTCTTCCAGAGCCAGGATGAGGTTCTGCTGGACGATGAGAATCACAAGACCTTCAGTGCGGCCAAGACTGCCCATCAAAACGCGCTGAAGAACGCCTATGAAGGCAAGCTGTTTATCCGCAACCACCTTTGGTCGCTGGCAGGGATAGTCTTTCTCATGGGCGCCGTCTGGGTGACGGCGGCCGCGACCATTGCCACGGATCCGGAATTGCCGGACCGCGGCGAGGGCCTGCTTGCCGCGGCCACGGCTTTGTTGGCCGCCGCCGCCGCTTATGGATGCCTTCGCCTGACCGATCGCTTGCGGAGCCTTGCCCGCCTGCTCGCCTGGATCGGAGCGGTGGTGCTTGCCGCCGCTGCACTCTTGCTGGGCGTTGCCACCGTTGCGCTGGCGGCGGGGAACGAACGGATCCTCCCCCTGCTCGTGCCGTTCCTCGCGATCCCGCTCATCATGTCGGCCTTCTGGTGGATGGCGGCGCCGACGCGCGATGGGCGCAAGCTCATGGATCGCATCGCCGGCTTTCGGCACTATCTGTCGGTCGCCGAGGAAGAGCGGCTGCAGACCATGCATCCGCCCGAAAAGACGCCGCAGCTCTTCGAGCGCTATCTTCCCCATGCCATCGCGCTTGAGGTCGAGAATGATTGGGCGGCGCGCTTCACTCGCGTCTTGGCCGCCGCCGCGACTGCGGGCCAGGCTCAGACGCTGAGTTGGTACTCAGGCCGTAGCAGCCCGTGGAACGATGTGGACGGCTTCGTCGACCGTGTCGGCTCATCGCTCAGCAGCAATGTCTCTTCCGCTTCGACGGCTCCGGGGTCAAGCAGCGGATCCGGCGGCGGCGGCTCCTCAGGAGGCGGCGGCGGAGGAGGCGGCGGCGGAGGCTGGTGAACCCGGACGCCTGAAGAGGAGGATCGGCTCGCCGCTGTAAACCGCCTCTTCCCGAACGCGAAATCCGCTTTTCTCCGCGAGGCGGATCGACGCGGCGTTACCATGGCTGATGATCGCCACGACGTCTCGCGAGCCCAGCGTACGATCGGCCCATTCAAGGGCCGCTTGAACGCCTTCCCGCGCATATCCCCGCCCTTGCGCGCGCGGGGCAAAGATCCACCCCATCTCAAGGAGACCTTCGATCGAAGGCGTCATCTCTCGCTTGTAGTCGGCGAAGCCGACCTGCCCGAGATAGGCCCCGTCATCCAGACGCTCGACACACCAATAGCCGTAACCGAGCACGTTCCATAAGCCGCGGGCAGCCAGCATGCGGCGCCATGCATCCTCCCGCCCAATGGGCCTTCCGCCGAGGTAACGAACGACCTCTTCGTCCCGCAGGGTTTCAGCCTGCAGTTCGAGATCGGATGCACGAAATTCCCGGAGGCGGAGCCGCGCGGTCTCGATCAGCGGGACCACGCGCTTCGGACCGCCTACTTTTTGCCGAGCGTCAATCCGCCGAAGCGCTTGTTGAAGCGGGCGACCTGGCCGCCGCTGTCCAGCATCTTGCCGGTGCCGCCAGTCCATGCCGGGTGCGCCTTGGGATCGATGTCGAGCTGGAGAGTGTCCCCTTCCTTGCCCCAGGTGGAGCGCGTCTCGAACACGGTGCCGTCGGTCATCTGCACCTTGATCATGTGATAATCGGGATGGGCGTCGGTCTTCATTTCGCTGATTTCCTGAGTTTGGCTGGTTCCGACCAGCCTCGAAAAACGAAGCAGCCCCCTACAGGCTGAGGCTATCATTGACAAGCCATGCTGCGGCGCAATAGCAGTGGCGATGGTGAAGGTCCCGCCCGGGAGGGCGGGTTAAAAGGCAAGCCGGTGAAAGACCGGCGCTGTGCCCGCAACTGTGAAGCGGCGGCTTGTTTCTCTCGAGGGACGCCGCCGCCAAGCCAGAAAACTGCCTCCACCAGTCGTCCGCGCCCGGCCGGGTCCAGCCTTCGGCGCGTGGCACCTTCGCTCCTTCGGGCGCGCGGGTACCTCCGTGACGGCATTCGTGTCGTTGCCGGAGGAGGTACCATGCACCACATCTTGATTCTCGCCGCTGCCGCCGCCGCGCAGCAGAGTTCGTCCGCCAGCCAGAGTGAGACGATCGTCGTCACCGCCTCGCGAGAGCCCCTGGAGCAAGCCGATGCCGGCGTCTCCACAACCTTGTTCGATCGCGAGCAACTGGAAAGGCTGGCGCTGCCGCTGGCGAGCGACGTGCTTCGGCTCGTTCCGGGCGTTTCCGTTACCGTTTCGGGCCCCCGCGGTTCGCAGACAGAGCTCAGGATCCGCGGCGCCGAGGCGGATCATAGCCTGGTCTTCGTCGACGGCATCCGGTTCAACGATCCCGCGGCCGGGAACGCACCGCGCTTCGATCTTTTAACGAGCGACCTTCTGTCGCGTATCGAGGTCGTGCGGGGGCCGCAGTCGGCGCTCTGGGGATCGGAAGCCCTTGGCGGCGTGATTGCGGTGGAGACGGCAAACCCCCGCCGCCAGACCGGGTTGAGCGCTTTGGCCGAATATGGCAGTTTCGACAGCAAGCGCGCGGCCGCGCAATTCGCCGCCCTCACGGGCGGTTTCGGGGTCAGCGGATCGGCAGCATGGCAGGGCAGCGACGGCATCGACGCGTTCGGCAAAGGCGGCGAGCGCGACGGCTTTGAAAACCGCTCGGCGAGCCTCAAGGCGCTATTCAGCCCGACTGAATCTGGGGAGCTGGGCTTTGTCGGCCATTACGTCGACGGGACGAGCGAATTCGACGGATATGACGCCACCTTCCGGCGGGCGAACACTTTAGATGCCACCGACAACCGTATCTATGCCGTCCGCGGCTGGGGCTCCCTTCGAAATGGCGGATGGTCGCTCATGCTGGACGGGAGCTACCTTGATAGCGAGAACCGAAATCGCGTCGATCGAAGCCCGCTGAACAGCACGTTCGGCAAGCGCTTCACCGTCGGGGCGCAGCTTTCCAGGAGTCTCGGCGGTCACCGGGTGACCGCGGCCGCGGAGCACCAGGGTGAAGGCTTCCGTGCGCGGGATCAGCTTTACTTCGGTGGAACCGATCAGGATCGCTCGCGGCAAGTCTCGGCATTCGTGGGGCAATGGCGGGCGGAATGGCTTGATGGGGTGACGACCGACCTTGCCGTCCGACACGACGATTTCAGCGCTTTTGAGGACGCAACCACGTTCCGCGGGACAGCGCTCGTGAAGCTGGCGGTGGCCTGGACCATTCATGGTTCCTATGGCGAAGGCATTGCGCAGCCGACCTTTTACGACCTCTACGGGTTCTTTCCCGGATCGTTCATCGGCAATCCCACTCTTCGGCCGGAAAGCTCGAAGGGTTGGGAGGTGGGCCTAAGATGGGGGAATGACCTGGCGTCGGTGGGCATCACCGGCTTCAGCAACGCGCTGCGCAACGAGATCGTCCCGGTCTACGATCCCGCAACCTTCATGAGCAGCACCGCCAACGCGCTCGGCAAGAGCCGCCGGCAGGGCATCGAAGTGGATGGCCGCTATCGGCTGGGCGGCGTTCGGATCGACGCAAACTATACCTATTTGGACGCTGAGGAGCGGCAGGCGCCCGGCGATCGTGGCCTCCGCGAAGCCCGGCGGCCACGGCACAGCGCCAATCTCTTCGCAACCGGCTCCCTGGGTTCCGTCACGATCGGCGCGGCCGCCTCCTATGTGGGCAAGCGGCGGGACACGGACTTTGACGCCTTTCCAGCGCGGCGGGTCACGCTGGACGACTATCTTCTCGCCTCGTTGCAGCTCGGCTGGCGGCTGACGCCCGCGGCCGAAGCCTATCTGCGCGTGGAGAATTTCTTCGACGCCGGTTACGAGGATGCCGTGGGTTACAACAGCGCCGGACGGGCATTTTATGCAGGCATTCGGCTTCGTCCTCGCCTTTAGCCTGGCGCTTACCGCGCCGGCTCATGCGGCGCCGCAGCGGGCGGCGTCGCTTAATCTGTGCACGGACGAGCTGCTGCTGATGCTTGCGGCGCCCGGTCAGATCCTGTCCGTCACCCATCTCGCGCAGCGGCCGGCGGAAACGCCGCTTTGGCGCTGGGGCCGTCGCTACAAACGCAATGATGGAACCTTGATCTCAGTGGCACCGTTGCGGCCGGACCTCGTGCTGAGCATGGGAGGGGGAGCGAGGGACAGGCTGCGCATCGCCCACAGGCTTGGCATCCGAACGATCGACCTGCCCTTCCCCCAGAGCCTCACCGACATCGAGCACAGCATTGCAACGGTCGCCGATGCACTCGGGCGCCCGGAGGCCGGGCAGCAATGGCTGATGAGGATTGAGAAGCTGAAACGGACCGCTTCGCGGCGGGCCCCCGACACGATCTGGCTCGGCGGCGGCGGGCGAAGCGTCCCGACGAGCGGCCTGGCGGCGCAATGGATGGCGCTTGCCGGATTTCGGCAGCGTCCTCTCCCCAGCGAACGCGTATCCTTGGAACAGCTGCTGGTGAAGCCGCCGAGCATTCTGCTTCGAAGCGACTATCGCAGCGGCCAATATTCCGGAGAGCAGAGATGGCTCAGCCATCCTCTCGCCGGCGGCACCGGACGCTCTCGAACCGTCGTCACGGACGGACGGCGCTGGACCTGCATGGGACCGTTGATGATCGAAGAAGTGGAGCGGCTTCGCGCGGCGACGAATTCATGAGACCGATCAGCCTCGTGATGGTGGGCGTGATCGTCCTTGCCGCATTCATGCTTTCGATCCTCGTCCCGCTGGCGCCGCTCGCGCAGCTCTTCGGCCAGGATCAGGCACTTGCCGCCGCCGTGATCGTCGAGCTGCGGCTGCCGAGGGCCATTCTGGCATTCATCTACGGCGCGGCGCTCGGGGCTTCAGGAGCGGCGATTCAGGCTCTGTTCGGCAATCCCCTCGCCTCTCCCGATCTCACCGGCACAACGAGCGGGGCAGCGTTGGGCGCCGTGCTTACCGCCTATATCTTCGGCTTTTCCGCGCCTCTTGCCCTTTCGGCGGGGTCGGTGCTGGGCGCGCTCGCCGCGCTCCTGCTGCTGCTCGCTCTCGCCGGTCCCAAAGCCGAGACGGCGACTTTGCTGCTGGCCGGCCTTGCGATCAGCGCGCTGGCAGGCGCGCTGACGACGCTGGCGCTGGCGCTGGCCCCCTCCCCCTTCGCATTTTACGATGCCTATGATTGGCTGATGGGATCCTTGGTGGATCGCAGCCTGACCCAAGCCGCCTTCGCTGCGGTGCCGGCTTTGGTCTCGATCGCCTTGCTGCTGCGCCTGCAGAGGCCGCTCGACAGCCTCACCTTGGGCGAGGAGGTCGCGCAGTCGTTCGGCTACGACGTAACCGGCCTTCGACGATGGGTCGTGTGCCTTACCGCCATCGGCGTCGGCGCCTGTGTCGCGATCTGCGGGGCTATCGGCTTCATCGGCTTGGTGGCGCCAATCTTCGCCCGACGGCTTGCCAGGGGACATCCCGGCCAGGCCGTTCTTCCGGCGGCCTTGATCGGCGCGCTCCTGCTGCTCGTCGCGGACCTCGTTTCCCGCGCCGCGCCGTTGGGTCGCACGCTCCCGATCGGCGTCCTCACCGCTCTGCTGGGAGCCCCTTTCTTTCTTTGGCTGGTCGCGCATATGCGGTGGAGGCTGAGCCGGTGAGGCCGCTCCTCGAAGCGCGTGATCTTGCGATCGACGGGCGCCTGGGGCCGACCTCGCTGGAGCTTCGCGGAGGGGAGCTGGTCTGCCTGGTTGGTCCCAACGGCAGCGGCAAGACAAGCTTGCTCCACGCTTTGGCCGGGATCGGGCGTCCATCCGGCAGCGTGTGGATCGACGGGGTCGATCCGAAGCCGCTCGGCCCCGACCAGCGCCGCCGCCTGCTTTCCTATCTGCCCGCGTCCAAGGATGTGAACTGGCCGCTCGCCGCCGCGGACGTGATCGCCCTCGGCAGCCCGTCCACCAAGCGAGCCGCGCACATTTCAAAGCTGCTGGCCGAGCTGAAACTGGAGGGCATGGCGGCGCGCCGTATCGACCGGATGTCAACCGGCGAACGGAGCCGCGTGCTCATCGCCAGGGCGCTCGTCGCTGAGCCGAAGCTGCTGCTGCTCGACGAGCCGGCGGCGAACCTGGATCCCTTGTGGCAGCTTCGCCTGATGACCTATTTGCGGACGCGAGCGCGGGAGAAGGGCCAAGCCGTCCTCGTCGCGGTTCACGACCTGGAACTCGCGCGCGATTTCGCCGACCGGCTGATCATCATGAACAGCGGCCGGATCGAGGCCGACGGGGACCCGCATAGCCTCCTCGAAGGCCCCATCATTCCGCTTGTCTTCGGCATTGAGCGCTCGGGCGGCCGATGGCGCCCGCTGTCCTAGGCCGCGGGCGGATCCGCGATCATCGCGGTGAAGTTCGCCTCGGCAGCCAGCTTGCCATCGATCGTGGCACGCCCCGCAAATTTGCAGACCGTCGCCCGTTTTTGGAGGAACTCGACTTCCAGGCGAAGCAGAATGCCCGGCTCCACGGGCATGCGGAACTTCGCTCCGTCAATGGCCATGAAGTAAACGAGCTTTCCCGAACCGGCGAGCCCGAGCGACTCTACGGCGAGGATCCCGGCCGCCTGGGCCAAGGCTTCGACGATGAGCACGCCGGGCATGATCGGGCGGCCCGGAAAATGCCCTTGGAAAAAGCCCTCGTTGATCGTCACCGCCTTGATGGCGGCGATCGACTTGTCGAGAACCAGCGTCTCCACCCGATCGACGAGGAGCATCGGGTAACGATGCGGCAGCGCGGCCATTACCCGCTTTACGTCGAGCGGGCCGAGGCCGGCGCTGCCGGTCTCGTCGATCACCGGCCCGGCGGCTGCTGCGGCTGGCCAGGCTGCTGCGGAAGCGGCGTGACGCTGACGCTTGGCAGCTGCTGGTTCAATTGTGTGAGCACTTCATTGGTTATGTCGAGCGCGGGCGCTGCAAAGAGGGTCGCGCCCCGATCCACGGCGACATTGGCGCCGCGAGCCTGAGCCACAGTGGTGATGATCGGACCGAGCCGCGTGCCGATCTGCTGTTGCACATGGGCCTGGGTCGAACGAAGGTTCTGCTCGCTCCTGGCAAGCTCCTGCTCGGCGTTCCGCTGCTGCGTCTGGAACGCCGTGATCCGCTGCTGCAGCGCCGCATCGGGCTGCTTGCTGCCCAGGGCGTTGACGGCCGTCTGAATCGGTGCACCCTGGGTCTGAAGCTGCTGCTGGAGCGTCTGGGCGCGCGTGCGAAGCGTATTCCCTTGGGTCTGGAGCTGCGTTGCCGCCGCCCGGCAGGCGTTGCATTCCCGGGAAATGCGGTCGGTGTCGACCACGGCGACGACGGCAGCACCGAGCCTTTGGGCCGGAGCGGCAGCGGGTATGGCGAGCGAAAGCGCGGCGAGCGCCGAGCCGAAAGCAAATTTATTCATTAGAATGCAGTCCCTACGTTAAAGGTGAACAATTTCGTGTCGTCACCTTCCACCTTTGTAAGCGCCTTGGCTATATCGATCCTGAATGGTCCGAAAGGCGAGTTCCAGTTGACGCCGGCGCCAACTGAAATGCGAGGCTTGGGCGAATCGCCCCGGTAAAGCTCACGAAATCCTGGAGTGGCAGTGAAGCCGGTGGGGCAAGCCGTTCCATAAGGCGCCGAGGTGCGGAAGCCCGCGGTGCCGGTGTTCGGGTCGCAAAACTGAACATTGAGGAGCGGCGGCTGCTTCAGCCCGAACAGTGCACCGGCGTCGACGAACAAAGAGGGCCGAAGGCCCAGTTCGCGGCCGGAGCTTCCGAGAGGAATCTCAAGTTCGGCGCGCGCCTGATAATAAGCTCGCCCGCCGAGCGCGTCGTCGGTGATCTGCTGCTCGTCCTCGCTGAGGTTCCCGTTCAGGTCGAGATAGGGAACGCGAAGCACTCGCGGACCGATGCCGCGAATGTCGAAGCCGCGCATCTGCGGTTCGCCAAGGAAAAACCGATCGGTGATTCGAACGGGATCCACGCCCGGACGGTCGTCATCCTCGAGGCTGTGGATGTAGCCGCCCTCTACGCTCGTAGAGAAGATGAAGCCGGCGCCCACGTTGAAATATTTGGCGCCGCTGATCCGCGTCTTCAGATATTTGACGTCACCGCCAAGACCGGCGAAATCCTGGCTGAGCACCAGCCTCTGTCCCGCGGTCGGGCGCAAGCCGTTGTTGAGGTCGCTATAGACCAGCGAATAGCCGACGGCGGATGTGGTGCGGTCGCCCACGGCGTCGCACAGATACCGCCCGGCACGCAGCGGATCGCACTGCAACGGCAGCGGCCCGTTTCCGTCAGGATCGCTGAAGAAGGTGTCGCGATCGAGCGAGATCTCATCGAAGTTGAGGCTGTAGCGGCCGGCGATCGAAATATATTCGGTGATCGGCACGCCCGTACGCAGCTGGATGCCGGTGGTCACTTGCTCGTAGGTCGTGTTCCGGTCGTTGCCGTTGATGTAATTGAAGCTCGAATAATCGCGCCGGTAAATGTCCGCGCCGACCGCGATGTTGCGGTCGAACAGATAAGGTTCGGTGAAGCCGAGCTCGACCGACTTCGAGTAGCTCGAATAATTAACGCTGGCCCGGAGCTCCTGGCCTTTGCCCCTGAAGTTGCGCTGACGAATGGAGAGGTTGACGAGGAACCGTTCGAGGCTCGAAAACCCGGCCGAAAGCTGAAGTTCGCCGGTCGCCTTCTCCTCCACATTGACGCCGAGGACGACGCGATCCGGCCCCGACCCCTGCTCCTGCGTGACTTCGAGCTTTTCCTGGAAGAAGCCGAGCGATTGGATCCGGTCCTGCGACCGTTTCACCCGGATGGAATTGAACGGGTCGCCTTCGGCCAGGCGGAACTCGCGGCGGATGACCTTGTCCTGGGTGTTGGTATTGCCGGTGACATCGATCCGTTCGACGTAGACACGCGGGGCTTCGGCCACCCTGAAGGTGACCGACATGGTAAGGTTCTCACGGTCGCGCCGGAATTCGGGTTCCACGTTGGCAAAGGCGTAGCCGAAGATCCCCGCCGTCTCGTTCAACTGCGTGGTCGTGTCTTCGATTTCCTTGGCGTCGTACCAGTCACCGCTCTTGATCGGCAGAATATTCTGGAGCCGCGTCGCATCAAGATCGCGGATGTCGCTCTCGACCTTGACGGCGCCGAACTTGTAGCGCTGCCCCTCTTCGATGACGTAAGTGATGATGAAGTCACGCCGGTCGGGGGTCAGCTCCGCGACGGCCGAAACGACGCGGAAGTCGGCATAGCCGTTGGTCAGGTAGAATTGGCGAAGTTTCTGCTGGTCGAAGGCAAGCCGATCAGGATCGTAGGAGGTGTTGCCGCTGAAGAACGAGGTGAGGCGCGCCTGCTTGGTCAGCATCTCCCCGCGCAGTTCGCCGTCCGAGAACTTCTCGTTGCCGAGAATGTTGATCTGGCGGACGCGCGATTTCGGCCCCTCCTGGATCTCGAACACGACGTCGACACGGTTCTGCTCGAGCTGCACGATCTTGGGATCGACGCTGGCGGCGAAGCGGCCCTGACGCCGGTAGAGCTCGATGATCCGCGCCACGTCGGCGCGCGCTTTGGACCGGGTGAATATCTGGCGCGGCGCAAGCCGAATCTCAGGGCTGATCTTGTCGTCCTTGATGCGTTTATTGCCTTCAAGAACGATGCGGTTGATGACCGGATTCTCGCGAACCTCGACCGAAACCACGCCTTCGTTGAAGCGGATCGCCACATCCGCGAAGAGTTCGGTCGCGAAGAGATCCTTCAGTGCCTCGTCGCCGCGCTCGGGCGTGTAATTTTCACCGGGCCGAAGCTTGATGTACGAAACCACCGTCTCCGGCTCGAGCCGCTGGTTGCCGGTGACGACGATCTGCCGGATCGGGCCCGAACCGGCCACGGGCGCCACAGGGGCCGCCTGCGCGGCAGGAGCAGCGGTAGTGGTCTGCTGGCCAGGAGCGGGGGTGGCAGCCTGGGGAGCCGCCGTGCCGGCCGTCTGTGCGAGCGCCGGCGCAGCGCCGCCGCCCAACATCGTGCCGACGAGCAATGCTGCGCACAGCCGCCTGTTGCTCGAAAATGCCTTGATCGCTTTCACGCGTCCCCGCCCTTTGTGCCGAAAACCGGAAGCTTGCCCCGGCCATGATCCCTGCTGCGGCAGCCCTGCCCGATGATCGTCAACCGATCAACCCGCCAAGCTTCGTCCACACTCCAAAAGACGCTAAGTCATTGAAAGTGACGAAGATCATCAGCGCGAGCAAAGCCGCCAACCCCGTCCGGAACGCCCATTCCTGGGCCTCCGGCCGCAACGGCTTCCTGCGAATTCCTTCGATCGCGTAGAAAAGCAGGTGGCCGCCGTCGAGCAATGGGATTGGCAACAAGTTAATGAATCCCAGATTAATCGATATGATGGTCATGAACCAAAAGAAGGGGAGCCAGCCTAGACTTGCCTGCTGACCGGAAAATTGCGCGACCTTGAGCGGACCGCCCATTTCCTTGACTGATCGTTGGCCGGTGATGACCTGACCCAACGTCACCACCATCATCTGCACCGTGTCCGCCGTTTGCTTCAGCGAGGCCCCCACAAGCTCTCCCGGCGGCACTTTCTTGAGGCCGATGGAGTCGCCGCGGACGCCGAGCGATCCGACGCGCGCCTCATTGCCGAAGCTGTCGCGCTCGACGCGCGAGGCAGTGGTGGCGGCCAGTTGAACCGTACGGCCGTTCCGCTCCACCGTAAATTCCAGCTTCTGGTCGGGACGGATGCGGATATGGTCGTACAGCTCGGCGAAGGTTTCGATTTGGCGGCCGTCGATCCGAGCGATCCTGTCGCCTGGAAGGAAGCCTGCGCGATCGGCCGCGGCGCCTTGCTCGACCCCCGTTACCAGTGCAGGCGTCGTCGGCACCCCGATCGTCCCGAAGATCAGGATGAAGGCAAGGATTGCGAAAAGGAAATTCGTCAGCGGTCCGGCTGCGACGATGATGAAGCGCTGCCATACCGGCTTCGCTTGGAAGGTTTGGTTCCGCTCTTCCGGCGGCAAGGACAGCCATTCATCGGAGGGCTGACTGGCCGGGTTCATGTCGCCTTTGAATTTTACGTAGCCGCCCAGCGGCAGCCAGCCCACTTTCCAGCGCGTGCCGCGCTTGTCGGTCCACCCTGCAATCTCGCGGCCGAAGCCGATCGAGAAAGCATCGGCTTTGACGCCGAACCACCGGCCGGCGAAATAATGGCCGAGTTCGTGGATGAATATGAGCGGGCCGATGACGAGCAGAAAACTCAGGATCGTCATCAGCAATCCGGGACTGCCTGTAGTCAATTCAGATACTTCCTCGTGATATCCCAGGCACGGCGCCGGGCCTCTGCATCCACCTCCAACACCTCTTCAATGGAAGCGGGCGCGGGCGGATCGTAGCAAGCGAGTGTTTCTCGGGCGATTTCAGCAATATCGAGGAAACGGGTTCCTCTGTCCAGAAATGATGCAACGGCCACTTCATTGGCGGCGTTGAGGATCGCCGGCTTGCCGCCCCCTTCCCTGAGGGCGGTTTTGGCAAGGTCGAGCGCGGGAAAGCGCTCCAAGTCCGGCGCGCGAAAGTCGAGGGAGCCGATACGCACAAGATCGAGCCGCTCGCATGGCGTCTCCATGCGCTCGGGATAGGCCAGGGTATAAGCGATCGGAATGCGCATGTCCGGCGATCCGAGCTGCGCCAGCACCGAGCCGTCGACATATTCCACCATCGAGTGGATCACCGATTGCGGATGCACCACCACGTCGAAGCCGTCGGGCTCGAGTGGAAACAGGTGATAGGCCTCGATCAGCTCCAAGCCCTTATTCATCAAAGTCGCGGAATCGACGGAAATCTTCGCGCCCATGGACCAATTGGGGTGAGCCACCGCTTCGGCTGGGGTCACCGCCTCCATCTCTTTGCGGCTGCGATCGCGAAACGGCCCTCCGCTCGCCGTCAGCGTGATCTTGCGAACGGCACCCGGCCGCGCGCGGTCGAAGCATTGGAAAATGGCATTATGCTCCGAATCGACCGGCAGCAGGGTGGCGCCGCTCATCTCCGATGCTTGCGTCATGATCGCGCCCGCGGACACGAGCGCCTCCTTGTTAGCGAGTGCCACGGTTCCACCGCGGCGGAGCGCCGCCATCACCGGCCGAAGCCCGGCACAGCCGACGATCGCCGCCATGGTCCAATCGGCCCCTTCGTCGGCGGCCTCGACGATCGCCGCCTCGCCCGCCGCGGTCTGGATGCCGCTGCCGGACAGCGCGTCCCTCAGGGCCGGGAGAAGCCGCTCCTCCCCGATCACCGCCCGTGCGGCACCGACCCGCAGGGCCGCGCCCGCGAGTCCCTCGACATCCTGATGAGCGGTGAGCGCGCGGACATCGAAACGCTCCCGGTTTCGCTCGATCAGATCCAGCGTGGAACGACCGATCGAGCCGGTTGCGCCGAGGATCGTGACGGTGCGCCTGGCGTCGTTCAGCCGGTCCATTGCCCCGCCATCAGCAAGGCAAGGGTGGCAAGGATAACTGGAAGCAGACCGTCCAGGCGATCGAGGGCGCCGCCATGCCCGGGAAGAATGGTGCCGCTGTCCTTGACGCCGGCGCGCCGCTTTACCCAGCTTTCATAAAGATCGCCCGCCTGGGCGAGAACTGCCATCAAGCCACCGATATACAGGAAGGGCGCGCCGAGCTCGAGCCAATAGGCGAGCAGATAACCGAACAGCGCTGCGCCGAGAATGCCGCCGATCAGCCCCGCCCAAGTCTTGTTCGGGCTGATGCGCGGCGCGAGCTTGGGTCCGCCGATCGACCGCCCGGCGAAATAGGCGCAGATGTCGGTGGCCCAGGTGACCACCATCACCCAATAAACGATTCCGAACCAAATCCAGTTGAGCACTATCAGCGCAAAAGCAGGGACGGCGACGTAAAGGAAGCCGCCGAACATGGCGAGGCGTCGGGTGAGGATGCCGCTCACGATCGCGAGCACCGCCGCGATGGAGAAGCCGGTCCAGGACGGCGTGAAGCTTTCGGTGGTGACGATATCGTCCATCTCGTCGACCGGGTACAGCCACTCGGGCACGATCAGCAGATAAAGGATCAGGAGGGCCGCGGCCGCATAGGCCCAGCGCCGGGCGACGCGGTGCATGTCCGCCCATTCGACCAGCATGATGCCGGCCGCGGCGACGACGAGGGCTCGAAACAGCCAGCCGCCGACATAGATGGCCAGAACGGCGACGGCGACCATCCCGAGGCCCACCGCGAAGCGCGTCGGCAGGTCGGACGACCGGATCGGATCTTCAGCGTCGCCGGTCACAGCCCACCGTAGCGGCGTTCACGGGCGGCGAAGTCGGCGATGGCGGCGCGAAGGGCATCGGCGTCAAAGTCCGGCCACAGCGTGTCGACGAACAGAAGCTCGGCATAAGCCGATTGCCAGAGAAGAAAGTTCGACAGCCGGCGTTCTCCCGATGTTCGAATAAGAAGGTCAAGCGGCGGCAGACGGCTCGTGTAAAGCGCTGCATCCAACATGGCTTCGTCGATCTGATCGGCCGCAAGGTCGCCCGCGGCGACTTTCCGCGCCATGGCCTGGCTTGCCTGGACCAGTTCGGCGCGCGACCCGTAATTAAGCGCGATCGCCAAAGTCATCCGCGAATTGGCAGCCGTCTTCGTCACGGCGCCATCCACGAGCTTGGCAACGTCGGGGGGAAACGCCCGGTGATCGCCCAGTATTTCGAGCCGGATCCCCTCTCGGTGCAGAGCATTAAGCTCCGCGCCGATATAGAAGCGAAGCAAACCCATAAGATCATTGATCTCGGTCTCGGGCCGCCGCCAATTTTCCGAGGAAAAGGCATAGAGCGTGAGGCATTCGACGCCCGCCTCTCCAGCGGCGCGAAGCACGGCACGGGCGGCTTCCGCGCCTTGCCGATGCCCGGCGACGCGGGGAAGGCCCCTCGCCTTCGCCCATCGACCGTTGCCGTCCATGATGATGGCGATGTGGCGCGGCACGGCCGCGTTGCCGGTGCCCCCCGGTCGCGGCTCCGCGCTGACCGGTTCAGGCCCGATGCTCACCGTTGAAGGATTTCCTTTTCCTTTGCCGCAGCCGCTGCATCGATCTCGCCGATCGTTTCGTCCGTGATCTTCTGAACTTCGGTCTCCAGACGCTTGCGCTCATCCTCGCTGATTTCGTGCTTCTTCTCGTCCTGCTTGAGCGCGTCCATGCCGTCGCGGCGGACGTTGCGGGCGGCGATCTTCGCCTTTTCGGCATATTGGCCGGCGAGCTTGGCAAGCTCCTTGCGGCGTTCTTCGGTGAGGTCCGGGATCGGCAGACGGATATTCTGCCCCTCCGTCACTGGATTGAGGCCTAGGCCCGCCGCGCGGATCGCCTTTTCCACGGCCCCGACGCTGGACCGGTCCCAAACCTGAACGGTCAGCATTCGCGGCTCCGGGGCCGATATCGTCGCCACCTGGTTCAGGGGCATATTGGCACCGTATACTTCGACGTGGACCGGCTCCAGCAAGGTCGTCGATGCGCGCCCCGTGCGCAGACCTCCCAGGTCGTGCTTCAGCGCCTCGACCGCGCCGTGCATGCGTCGCTGGATATCGGCTTTGTTATAGGCGGGCATTGCTCACTCCTCGTTGGTGACGATCGTGGCGGTGCCCTCACCGCTGAGCACCCTGGCAAGATTGCCCTGCTCGCGGATGTTGAACACGACGATCGGGATCTGATTGTCGCGGCACAGGGCGACGGCGCTTGCATCCATGACCTTAAGATCATCCGCCAAGACCCTGTTGAAGCTCAAGCTTTCGTAGCGAACAGCGCCTTTCACCTTTTTGGGATCGGCATCGTAGACGCCGTCGACGCTGGTTCCCTTGAACAGGGCGTCGCACCCCATCTCGGCCGCCCGAAGAGCGGCCGCCGTGTCGGTCGTGAAAAAGGGGTTGCCGGTGCCGGCGGCGAAGATGACCACCCGCCCCTTTTCGATATGCCGCATCGCGCGGCGCCGGATATAGGGCTCCGAGACCGTCGACATGGGAATGGCGGATTGGACGCGGGTGTCGACCCCGATCTTTTCGAGCGCGTTCTGCATGGCGAGCGCGTTCATCACGGTGGCGAGCATGCCCATGTAATCGGCCTGGGCACGATCGAAGCCCTTGGCGGCTGCGGCAAGGCCGCGGAAGATGTTGCCGCCGCCGACGACCAGGCACAGTTCGTGCCCTGCTTCCTTGGCTTGCTTGATCTCTTCGGCGATCCGGGCGGCGGTGTCCGGGTCGATGCCGAAGGCTCCGTCGCCCATCAAGGCCTCGCCGGAAAGCTTCAGGAGGATCCGGTTGAAGCGCGGGCGCGGCATAAGGCGTATGGGTCCGATCGGCTGCAGGTCAGGTGGAAAGGTGGCGCACCTTAGTGAGGGTGCGCCACCCTGCCAAGCGGGGTTAGGCGGCCTTACCGACGCCCGAAGCGGCGGCGACTTCGGCGGCAAAGTCGCTTTCCTTCTTCTCAATGCCCTCGCCCAATTGGAAGCGGACATAGGCATTGAGGGAGATCGGCGCGCCGAGTTTCTTCGCCTCGGCGGCAATCACGTTCTCGATCGTGGTCTTGTTGTCGATCACGAACAGTTGCGACAGAAGCGCGTTCTCCTTGCGGAACTTCGCGATCGCACCTTCCACCATCTTCTCAACGATATTGGCCGGCTTCCCCGATTCGTTGGCCTTTTCCGTCGCAATGCCGCGCTCACGGTCGATCATGGACGGGTCGAGATCCTCGCCGCGAAGGGCCAGCGGGTTCGCTGCGGCAATGTGCATGGTGAGCTGCCGGCCCAGTGCTTCGAGCGCGGCCTTGTCGCCGCTGCTTTCAAGCGCCACCAGCACGCCGATCTTGCCGAGACCGGGGGCGGCCGCGTTGTGCACGTAGGAGACGACGACGCCCTCGTTTACCTGAAGCACCGCGGAACGGCGGAGCGACTGGTTTTCGCCGATCGTGGCAATGTTCGCAGTCAACTTCTCCTCCACGGTGCCGCCGCCCGGGTAGCTCGCGGTGAGCAGATTTTCGACATTGCCGCTTGAGACCAGCGCCAATTCGGCAACGGTACGAACGAACTCCTGGAACTGCTCGTTCTTGGCCACGAAGTCGGTTTCCGAGTTCACCTCGACTACGGCGCCGCGATTGCCTTGGACGGCGACGCCCACCAGGCCCTCGGCAGCGGTGCGGCCGGCCTTTTTGGCGGCGGCGGCCAGCCCCTTGGTGCGAAGCCAATCGATCGCGGCTTCCATGTCGCCTTGGGTTTCGCCAAGCGCCTTTTTGCAATCCATCATGCCGGCGCCGGTGCGCTCGCGCAGTTCCTTAACGGTTGCGGCAGTGATCTCCGCCATTTCAATAATCCTTCTGGTGCCCCTCCCGCAATCGACAGGGGCTGATGTGGGGTTGTCCGAAAGGCGGGCCTGTTTCCAGGCTCACCCAGTGGCCCCTCTCCTCGCAAGCGGGAGGGGCCATTTTCTCACGCGTCGGCGAGTGCGGCTTCGGCCGGCGGTTCGGCCATCGCACCGATGTCCTCGCCGCGGGCAGCAGCGCCGCCCGAACGGCCGGCCGTGGCCGCATCGGCGATCGCGTCGCAATAAAGGCGGATCGCACGGCTGGCATCGTCATTGCCCGGCACCGGAAAGGCGATGCCTTGCGGGCTCGCATTGGAATCGAGGACGGCGACGACCGGGATGCCGAGCACGTTGGCTTCCTTGATGGCCAGCTCTTCCTTGTTCGCGTCAACGATGAAGATGACGTCGGGGAGACCGCCCATATCCTTGATGCCGCCCAGCGACAGCTCGAGCTTGTCGCGCTCCCGGGTGAGCTGAAGCACTTCCTTCTTGGTAAGCCCGGCGGTGTCGCCCGAGAGCTGCTCCTCGAGGCTCTTGAAGCGCTTGATCGAGTTGGAAATGGTCTTCCAATTGGTGAGCATCCCGCCCAGCCAGCGATGGTTGACGAAGTGCTGACCGGCACGGCGCGCCGCCTCGGCGATCGGCTCTTGCGCCTGACGCTTGGTGCCGACGAACAAAACCTTTCCGCCCGAGGCGACGCTGGCCCGAACGAAATCGAGCGCGCGGGCGAAGAGCGGCACGGTCTGCGAAAGATCGATGATATGAACCCCGTTGCGTTCGCCGAAAATATACGGCTTCATCTTGGGGTTCCAGCGGTGGGTCTGGTGGCCGAAATGCGCTCCGGCCTCAAGCAATTGCTGCATGGAAACGTCCGTGGACGCCATGGTCTTTCTCCTTCCGGTTATACCTCTGCGGGGCCGAGAAGCTGAGCAAGCTCAGCCACCGGTTATGATGGCCCTGCATGTGGAATAGGCGCGCCTCTAGAGCCAGCGGCGCCGAAAATCAACCCGCCTTCTGCGGGGTTGACACAAGAACAGAACATGAACATACCGTATTAACAACAGAGTAGGAAACTAATCCACAGCAAGTGCGTTTGGCTGTGGATAAAACAGGGGACAAGCTGTGACTCAATTTGCTGCGATACTCTTTTTCGGGCTGGTGCTCACGGGGGCGATCGCCCTTCTTCATCTGACCGTTCGGGACTATTGGCAGGAAATGATCGCAGCGCTTCGCGGCGAGGTTCCGATCCGCAGCACAGCGCGGCCTTGGACGCCGCGCGGCCGGCCTAGTGCGCGTCCGCGGCCCGTGGTCGTTCGGACGATGCAGCAGCAGCAGCGCGCTGTTTCCTGACCTTTGAATAGCTTAGGATGCTGAACGGGATCATCAGCACGTAGATCGCCGACACGATGCTGAGCGTGGGCCAGGGTGCCGTGAACAAAGCGGCACCCACCAAGGCTACCAGCAGGATCACCCAGAGCCGAACGCGGCTCCTGAGACGGAGCGACGTCCAGGAAAAAGTCGCGAGGTTGGACACCATGAAGAAGGCGATCAGCGCCGACCACGGGGCGACGAAAGCGACCTCACGCAGCCAATCCCATTGCTGGTCAGTGGCCAGCCAAAGATAGACTGGAAGCAACATCAGGCCCGCCGCTGCGGGGGCCGGCACGCCGGTGAGAAAGCCGGCTGATTTATGCGGCTGGTCCTCCACGTCGATATTGGCGTTGAAGCGGGCAAGCCGCAACGCCGCGCAGACGGCGTAAGCGAGCGCGAACAGCCAGCCGAAGCGCGGCAGATATTGCAGCGACCAGAGGTGCACGATGATCGCCGGCGAGACTCCGAAGGCGATAACATCGGAAAGGGAGTCTAGCTCCGCTCCGAAGCGGCTCTGGCCTTTCAGCATCCGCGCGATACGCCCGTCCATGCCGTCGAGCACCCCGGCGATGATGATCGCCGCAATCGCCCGCTCCCATTCTTCGGCAATGGCGAAACGAACGCCGCTGAGGCCGACGCATAGCGCAAGCGCCGTCACCGCATTGGGAACGACGGACCGGAGCGGAATCCCGCGCGGCTTGCGCGCCGGTTGCGTCACTGGCTGACGCCCTCGATCAATTCCGCCTGGCCCGCTTTGGCGACAATAGTCTCGCCGGCGATCGTTCGCTGGCCCAGGATCAGCTGCGGCGCCGTACCCTCCGGCAAATAAACGTCGACCCGGCTTCCGAAGCGGATCAGACCGACCCTTTGGCCGGTGGCAACGAAATCGCCCGGCTTCACCCAGGGAACGATCCGCCGCGCGACGAGGCCCGCGATCTGCGTGAACCCCACCCGGAGCCCGTCGCGGCCTTCAACGAGGATATGCTGGCGCTCATTATCCTCGCTCGCCTTGTCCAGATCCGCGTTCAGGAACTTGCCGGCGATATAGACGACCCGCGTGATCTGGCCGGCAATGGGCGTGCGATTGATGTGAACGTCGAACACGCTCATGAAGATGGAGACACGGGTAACGGGCTCGCTGCCGAGGCCCCCGTCGCCCTGCAGCTCGCGCGGCGGCGGCACCGCCGTGATCATGGTGACCAGGCCGTCGGCCGGGGCGACGATCAGACCCTCCCCCTTCGGCGTCGTCCGAATAGGATCCCGGAAGAAGGCCGCGACCCAGATCGTCACCCCGAGCAGCGCAAAGCCCAGCTCGTCCCAGATGAACAGCAGAAAGGCGAGCGCAACCGCGCCTGAAATGACCACGAACTTGCGCCCTTCCGGGTGAACGGCGGGCCAGCGCCAGCGGACATTGGTGGTGACGATGTCCGGCTTTTCAAGCGATGTCATGGGCCTGCCTTTACGCGGCACCGGTCCGTCGCACAACCAACGAGGCCGCTCCGGTTGATCAGCGCCGCCGCTCCGCCTACACGACCTCCCTTCCCTATTCCCAGCCAAGGAAAGCCCGAGCCCCGCATGGCCAAGATCAAAGTGAACAACCCGGTCGTTGAACTCGACGGCGACGAGATGACCCGCATCATCTGGCAGTGGATTCGCGAGCGGCTGATCCAGCCTTACCTCGATGTGGAGCTGCTCTATTTCGATCTTGGCATCGAAAAGCGCGACGAGACCGACGATCGGATCACGGTCGAGGCGGCCGAGGCGATCAAGAAGCACGGCGTCGGCGTCAAATGCGCAACGATCACGCCCGATGAAGTGCGGGTCGAGGAGTTCGGGCTCAAGAAGATGTGGAAGTCGCCCAATGGCACGATCCGCAACATCCTCGGCGGCGTCGTCTTCCGCGAACCGATTGTGATCGAGAACGTGCCGCGGCTGATCCCCGGCTGGACCGATCCGATCGTGGTCGGCCGCCATGCCTTCGGCGACCAGTATAAGGCCACCGACTTCCGCGTGCCCGGTCCGGGTAAGCTCACCATGAAGTGGGAAGGCGAAGGTGGCGAGACCATCGAACATGAGGTGTTCGACTTCCCCTCGGCCGGCGTCGCCATGGGCATGTACAATCTGGACGATTCGATCAGGGACTTCGCGCGCGCCTGCTTCAACTTCGGGCTGGGCCGCCAATGGCCGGTCTATCTGTCGACCAAGAACACCATACTCAAAGCCTATGACGGGCGCTTCAAGGATATCTTCGAAGAGATATTTGAAGGGGAATTCAAGCCGCGGTTCGATGAGCTGAAGATCGAGTATCAGCATCGCCTGATCGACGACCTGGTGGCCTCGGCGCTGAAATGGAGCGGCAAGTTCGTCTGGGCCTGCAAGAATTATGACGGCGACGTCCAGTCCGACATGGTCGCGCAAGGGTTCGGCTCCCTTGGGCTGATGACGTCGATCCTGATGACGCCCGATGGCAAGACGGTGGAGGCGGAGGCCGCCCACGGCACGGTAACGCGCCATTTCCGCATGCACCAGCAGGGCAAGGCGACCTCGACCAATCCGCTCGCCTCGATCTTCGCCTGGACCGGCGGCCTCAAGTTCCGTGGCAAGTTCGACGGCACGCCGGAAGTGACTCGCTTTGCCGAGACCCTGGAGCGGGTCTGCATCGAGACGGTCGAGCAGGGC
>JAESFL010000385.1_pt1 | contig 34438 bp, 28 predicted proteins | sample 9269401 | NCBI WGS metagenome assembly JAESFL01 (sample SAMN14506025, study PRJNA617098) | algae metagenome | isolation source: Gloeocapsa sp. UFS-A4-WI-NPMV-4B04 and co-occurring heterotrophs from desert... | place: USA: Utah | collected 2006-10-01 | reverse complement strand
GAACGAGCTGTTGACGGGTTACGGCTCAGGTGTGTTCACTGTTTGTTCTGAGAAGTGCCGTAGACAACCCTCGAACCCGTAACCCATGCCCCCTCCCCGCTCCCCCGCCACGCCGACCCTGGCCGAGCTTCGCCGGCTGACGGATTCTGTCGGGCTTGGCACGGGGCACGGCGCCGAGCCCGAAATCGTCCCCACCCTGCCCTTCGGTGTCGCGGGGCTCGACGCGGCCCTGCCTGGCGGCGGGCTGGCGCTCGGCGCGCTCCACCAGATCCACGAGGGCGGGCCGCGCGGGCGCTACGCCGCCACCGCCGTGCTGTTCGCCGGCGGCATCCTGGCCCGGCTCGATGGGCCGGTGCTGTGGTGTCTGCACAGCCGCGACCTGTTCGCTCCGGCGCTGGCTCGCGTCGGCCTCCATCCCGACCGGGTCGTCTATTGCGAGACGTGGCGCGATGCCGAGGTGCTGCCGGCCATGGAAGAAGGCCTGCGCCACCGCGGGCTCGCCGGCGTCGTCGGCGAACTCACCCGCATGGCGCTCACGCCCTCCCGCCGGCTCCAACTCGCAGCGGAGGGATCGGGCGTCACCGCGCTCGTCGTGCATCGCCTCTGCGCGGGCGAGGCGGCCGAGCCGGAGCCTTCCGCCGCGCGAAGCCGCTGGCGGGTGGCGCCCGCCCCGTCGGACGAAATCGGGCGTCGAATGGGCCGCCCGCGCTGGCGGCTCGAATTGCAGCGCAGCCGCGGCGGGGCGCCGGGAGCTTGGATCGTGGAGGCCTGCGATGCGCAGGGTCGTCTCGCTGTACCTGCCAGCCTGGCCGACCGACCGGCTGCGCCGGAGCGGGTCCCACGCCGCGCCGCCCGATGAGCCGCTCGTCACCGTGGCACAGGACGGCGCCCGGCGCGTGCTGGCCGGCCTGGACGCCGCCGCCCGCCGCCTCGGCCTGTCGCCCGGCATGAGCGCCGCCCAGGCTCAGGCGATGATACCGGGCCTGCACCTCGTTCCGGCCGCGCCCGAGGCGGATGCGGCGGCGCTGGCACGGCTCGGCCTGTGGTGCCAGCGCTACGCGCCGATCGTCGCCCTCGATCCGCCCAACGGTCTCCTGATCGACGTCACCGGCGCCGCGCATCTGTTCGGGGGTGAGGCGCCCCTCCTCGCCGATCTCTCCGCACGCTTGGAGCGGACGGGTATCACGTCGCGGGGGGCGCTCGCCGCCCCGCCGGGGTGTGCTTGGGGGCTGGCCCGCTTCGGCGCGGGCGGGATCGTGCCGCCGGGCGCCGCGGAACCTGTCCTGGCCTCTCTGCCGGTGACGGCGCTGCGGCTCGGCGCCGAGGCGGTACGGGCGCTGCAGGACGTCGGTATCACCCGTGTCGATCATCTGATCGGCAAGCCGCGGGCTGCCCTGCGGCTGCGCTTCGGCGCCGAGATCCTGTTCCGCCTCGACCGGGCGCTCGGGCACGAGCCGGAGCCGCTGACGGCGCTCGCCGCCCCCGAGACGCCCTGCGCGGCCCTCCGCTTCGCCGAGCCGGTCGGCGCGCGCGAGAGCCTGGAACGGGTGGTCGCCGATCTCTGCGCCCGGCTCGTGCCGGAGCTGGAGCGGCGTGGCCTCGGCGCGCGCCGGCTCGACCTCGTCTTCGCCCGTGTCGACCGCCTCGATCAGGCGGTCCGGATCGGTACGGCGCGGCCGAGCCGCGATGCAGCTCACCTTGCCCGGCTGCTGACGGAACGTCTTCCACTCGTCGATCCCGGCTTCGGCATCGAGGAGGCGTGGCTCGGCGCCTCCCGCGTCGAGCCCCTGGCCGAGAGCCAAGCGAGCCATCTCGCCGCCGGTCCGCAGGCACCGGACCTCGCCGCCCTCGTCGATACCCTGCTGGTGCGCCTCGGTGCTGCCCGCGTCTACCGGCTGGCGCCCGTGGAGAGCGACCTGCCCGAGCGGGCGGTGCGCCGCGTGCCCGCGCTGGCCGCTCCCCTCGGTGCGGTCTGGCCCGCCGACCTGCCCCGCCCGGCCCGCCTCCTGGCGCCGCCCGAGCCGGTCACGGCGATGGCCGAGATCCCCGACGCGCCGCCGCTCTTCTTCGTCTGGCGCAACACCCGCCACCTTATCGCCCGCGCCGACGGGCCGGAGCGCATCCTCGGCGAGTGGTGGGTCGCGGAGGCCGAGGCCGACCTCACCCGCGATTACTACCGGGTCGAGACCGAGGCCGGCGAGCGCTTCTGGCTGTTTCGCGACGGGCCGATGGAGGCGCAGGGGCGCTGGTGGCTGCACGGGCTCGGCGAGGCGTGAGCACGCCGGAGCTTCAGGTCACGACGCACTTCTCCTTCCTGCGCGGCGCGTCGAGCCCGGAGGAGCTGTTTTCCGCAGCCAGCCTGCTCGGCATTCCGGCGCTCGGCGTGACCGATCACGGCTCGCTTGCCGGAATGGTGCGGGCGCATCAGGCCGCGAAGGCGACGGGCGTGCGCCTCGTCGTCGGCTGCCGGCTCGACCTCGACGGTGGGGCCTCGCCGCTCCTCGTCTATCCGACCGACCGGGCCGCCTATGGCCGGCTCTGCCGCCTGCTCAGCCTGGGCAAGGCGCGGGGCGGCAAGGGCCGCCGTCGCCTGACCTGGCGCGATCTCGAAGCGTGGCAGGAGGGGCTTTTTGCCATTCTGCTCCCCGACGCGACCGGGCCGTCGCTCGCCGAGAATCTCATCCGCCTCAAACAGGAATTCGGCGCCCGCGCTTCCCTCGCGCTGACCCGCCGCTTCCGCCCCGACGACGCGGAACGGCTCGAGGCCCTGGCCGCCGCGGCGCGGGCCGCGCGGGTGCCGACCGTCGCCACCGGCGACATCCTCTACCACGTTGCGGGACGGCGCCGCCTGCAGGACGTGGTGACCTGCATCCGGCTCGGGCTCACCATCGACCGGGCGGGGTTTGCCAAGGAGCGCCACGCCGACCGCTTCCTCAAACCCCCGGAAGAGACCGCCCGCCTGTTCGCGCGCTTCCCCGAAGCGCTGGCGCGAACGGCTGAGATCGCCGCCGCCTGCACCTTCTCGCTCGACGACCTCGCCTACACCTACCCGACGGAGGCCCGTGAGGACGGTCTCTCGCCGCAGGAGCGCCTGGAGGCGCTCACCTGGGCCGGCGCCGGGACGCGCTATCCGGCCGGCGTGCCGGAGGCGGTGACGCGCCAGTTGCGCCACGAACTCGAGCTGATCGGGCGGCTGGCCTACGCGCCTTACTTCCTCACGGTCGAATCGATCGTCCGTTTCGCGACCGACCAGGGCATTCTCTGTCAGGGACGCGGCTCGGCGGCCAATTCCGCGGTCTGCTTCTGCCTGCGCATCACCTCGATCGACCCGACGCAGCAGAACCTCTTGTTCGAGCGCTTCGTCTCCGAGGCGCGCCGCGAGCCGCCCGACATCGACGTCGATTTCGAGCACGAGCGCCGGGAGGAAGTGATCCAGTGGATCTTTCAGACCTACGGGCGCCACCGCTCGGCGCTCACCGCGATCGTCAGCCGCTTCCGCTCGCGAGGCGCCTTGCGCGAGGTCGGCAAGGTGATGGGCCTGCCCGAGGACGTCACCGGCGCCCTCAACCGCATGACCTGGTCCTGGAGCAGCGAGGGCGTCGGCGAGCGCGAATTGCGCGAACTCAACCTCAATCCCGACGACCGGCGTCTGCGCCTGACGCTGGAGATCGCCCGCGAGCTGATCGGCACGCCGCGCCACCTCTCGCAGCATCCCGGCGGCTTCGTCCTGACCCTCGACCGGCTCGACGAACTGGTGCCGGTGGAGCCGGCGGCGATGGCCGACCGTCAGGTCATTGAGTGGGACAAGGACGACATCGACGCCCTGAAGTTCATGAAGGTCGACGTGCTCGGGCTCGGCATGCTCGGCTGCCTGCGCCGCGCCTTCGATCTTTTGGCGCAGGTCAAGAACGACCCGCACGATCTCGCCTCGATCCCGCGCGACGATCCGGCCACCTTCGCGATGATCCAGCGCGCCGATACGCTCGGCGTGTTCCAGATCGAGAGCCGCGCGCAGATGGCGATGCTGCCGCGGATGGCCCCGAAAGAGTTCTACGACCTCGTGATCGAGGTGGCGATCGTGCGTCCCGGCCCGATCCAGGGCGACATGGTCCACCCCTATCTGCGCCGTCGCCAGCGCCTCGAAGAGGTGACCTACCCGACACCCGAACTGAAGGCTGTTCTGGAAAAAACGCTGGGCGTGCCGCTGTTCCAAGAGCAGGCAATGCAGGTCGCGATGGTCGGCGCCGGCTTCTCGGCGACCGAGGCCGACGAGCTGCGCCGATCGATGGCGACCTTCAAGTTCACCGGCGGCGTCCACCGCTTCCAGACTCGCCTCGTCGAGGGCATGGTCGCCAACGGCTACGCGCGGGATTTCGCCGAGCGCACCTTCAAGCAGCTCGAAGGCTTCGGGTCCTACGGCTTTCCCGAGAGCCACGCCGCCTCCTTCGCCCTGCTCGCCTACGCCTCCTCCTGGATGAAGTGTCACCATCCGGATGTGTTCTGCGCCGCGCTGCTGAACGCGCAGCCGATGGGTTTCTACGCTCCCGCACAGATCGTCCGCGACGCCCGCGCCCACGGCGTCGCGATCCGCCCGCTCGACGTGAATTCTTCCGACTGGGACTGCACCCTGGAATCGCTCGGCGATGGCCGAAAACTGTTCGCGGTGCGCCTGGGGTTGCGCCTCGCCGGCGGCCTCCCCGAGGGGGATGGACGGCGTCTCGCCAGGGCGCGGGCTGAGCGCCCCTTCGCCTCCCTGCCCGAACTGGCCGACCGGACCGGCCTCCCGGCGGCCTCCCTCACCTGCCTCGTGCGGGCCGACGCGTTCCGCTCGCTCGGCCTCAACCGGCGCGAGGCCGCCTGGGCAATCCGGGCTCTGGGACCCGCCCCCCTGCCCCTCTTCGCCGCCCTCTCCGGGACGACGGGGGCCGAACCGGCGCAGGCGCCCGAACCCGCCGTGTCGCTGCCCGCGATGAGCGCGGGCGGCGAGGTGGTGGCCGATTACTGCGCCAAGGGCCTCAGCCTGCGCGCGCATCCCCTCGTCTTCCTGCGCGAGACGCTGGCCGGTCTCGGCGCAAGGCCCTGCGCGGCGCTGGAGCGGACGCGCAACGGGGCGACGATCATCGTGGCCGGAATCGTGCTGATGCGCCAGCGGCCTGGCTCGGCCAAGGGCACGATGTTCATGACCCTGGAGGACGAGACCGGCATCGCCAACCTGATCGTGCGCCCCGAGCTGTTCGACCGGCAGCGCCGGGTCGTGCTCGGCGCCCGGCTGATGGCTTGTCGCGGACGGGTGCAGCGGATCGGCGACGTCGTCCACCTCGTCGCCGCGGAACTCTACGACCGCTCCGGCCTGCTGCGGCGGATCGGCGAGGACGAAGCGGCCATCGCCCTGCGCACCGGCCGCGGCGACGAGACCGGCCAGGAGGTCCGGCCCGACCCGCGGGCGTCGGCGCTGCCGGTGCGGGCACGGAATTTCCGCTAGCGCATCGTCCCGAAAGGTGGCGGCCGGCTTTCGGGAAAAGACGATGCAAGAACAACGATCTAGAGCATCGTCCCGAGAGACGGATGTCCGCCGCCGAACCGTCTGACCTGATCCGGCGTTAAGGCTCCCCAGGACTGATCCGGTCTTCGCTTCATCAAAGCGGGGATCGGATCGGCAAGCCCGCGCGGCGCTTGAGCGAAGGCCAAATCCGCCATCCCGAAGGGATCAACCGGATTTGGCATGAGGATCCGAGGATTGATCGATGTGGAGCTGGCGGATCATGGATCGGGCGCCCCGTGATGGCCGCTGGATCATCGCCATCAACCGGCGCGAGCCAGACCGTCGAGCCGTCATCCGCTGGGATCCAAGCCGTTTCGGAGACAGCGAGCCCTGGCGGGTCGCCTCGTGCGACCACGGCTACGCGACGGACGCTTTCACGGACTGGATGCCCTTCCCACCTTGGCCGGCTGAGGGTGAATGAGTGTCTCTCACAAAACTCCCGCCTCACTATCCTCGCCAGAGCGAGAACGGTCGGTGAGCGGGAGTTCCCATGAGGCACTCTAAGAGCGCCCCATGGGAACTCCCGGTCGCCGCCCCTTGTCGCTCCGGCGTCAACGGCGGGGCATTCCCGGTTCGGCTCCGGAGAGGTCGCGGTTGGCTTTTGATCCGAACGGGCGCCCCGGTCCGCCGATCCGAGCGGGCGGTGAGGCCGTGCGACCGGTCAGCCTGGTATAATGACCCCGTAGATACAGGTAGGTTCTCGCAGGCATCCGCTTCAGCAAACGAGAGCGCCGCGCGAGCAGAAGCGTGAAGAAAGTGGGTGCGCTGTAGCGGATGTAGCGTGGAAGGTTCTCGAACCATTCCGCACTCAAGCGCGCATCCCGTTGCAAGCGCGCGAGTGCGCGGCGGCGCCGATGGTTGAACGCGTTTAGAGCGCGGGGAAGACTGTCGTGCTCGCCCAAGGCCGATGCGAGTGCGATCGCGTCGTCGATGGCGAGACGCGTTCCCGAACCGATCGTGAAATGTGTCGTGTGGGCGGCGTCGCCGATCAGCACCACATTGTCCGCGTGCCACCTTCGGTTAACCAGCGTGCGGAAGCTCAGCCACGGCAGTGTGTCGCCCTGGCCGTCTCGCCTGATGAGTTCGTGGCCATCGAGATGCTGGGCGAAGAGGCCTTCCAGTGTCCGCAACTCGTCATCCGCGCGCATCGTGCCGAGACCGAGCCCGTTCCACGTCTCCGGTGCGCATTCCACGATGAAGGTACTCGCTCCCTCTTTGAAGGAGTAGGCGTGAAACCAGACCCATCCGGCGCTGGTCGGAACGAATCCGAACGTGAAGGACGGAAATGGTCGGGTCGTTGCGAGCCAGATGTATTTGTTGCGTCCGGCTTCGATCTGCGGCCGGAACCGATCCGCGCGGTGGCGGCGCAACTGACTCGCGACACCGTCCGCCGCCACGATGAGGTCGGCGTCGGCGATCTGATCCAGCTCGCGGATCTCGCTCTCGAACCGCACCTCGACGCCGAGCGCGATCGCCCGCTCGACCAAGATCTGCAGGAGGCGACGACGGCATATGCCGTAGCCCCCGCCAGCATCGTAGATCGGCGCCTGCCCCTCGACGTCAACCACTTGCCCGGACCAGGGAACCGCCTGGTCCGCGATCGCCTGCGCGCTAACCGGATCGTTGGACCGCAATGTGGTAAGAAGATCGTCCCAGAAGACGACGCCCCACCCATGGGTCGTTCCCGCCGGGTTTCGCTCGTGAATGACGATCTCATGGTCCGGGTTGCGCCGTTTCATCACGATTGCGAAATACAATCCGGCAGGCCCAGCGCCGACACAAGAGATCTTCACTGACAATCTCCATCTAATATGATCTATAGATCATTGAATGAGACGATTTGAATTTTTGCGGGATTTAATATTTTCTTCTGAGAATTTGCGCCAATATCAGCTCTTCCTGCATCGATATGGACGCAGGCGGCTTCGTGAAGGATGCGGCATACCGATGACCATCCTGTGTGACGGTGCCGCCGTGGCAGCACGACGAAACCTGGTGACGAGAGCGTGAGATGAACCACCTCGGCGCACAACGTCGATTGTGGATGGTGGACGTAATCCTAAGGAGCCGCGCCCGCCTCTTCGTCTGCTGAGGTGGATGACGGGTGGGTGCGGGTTGTGCGCCGCCCCTCCCCCTTCGTGCATCGCAAGCCGCGCCTGCCGGGTTGCCCCACACGAGACCGGCCGCACATGCCGGGTCCCGACCGGGAAAACAAAGGTCCGCACGGCACATGGAACTGACGTCCCCTACCCGCGACATCGCGCTCGTCTTCGGCGGCGGCAACGCGCTCGGCGCCTACCATGCCGGGGCCTTCGAAGTTCTGCAGGCCCGCGGCCTCCGGCCGGACTGGATGGTGGGGGCATCCATGGGAGCGATCACCGGGGCGATCATCGCCGGCAACGCGCCCGAGGACCGGATCGAGCGGCTCCACCGGTTCTGGAACGAGGCGACCCTGCAGACCGGCCTCTCCGGCACAGACCTCCTCAAGCCGCGCCAGTACTACAACGCCCTCCACTCGCTCCTGACGCTGGCCTGGGGACGGCCGAGCATCTTCACGCATCGCTATCCCGGCCTGTGGTCGGCGCTGCCCTGGGTGCCCAACGACGTCGCCCTGTTCGATCACAGGCCGCTTCTCGACACGCTGCGACGCCTCGTTGATTTCGATCGCCTGAATCGGGCCGAGATCCGGCTCACCATCGCCTGCATCGATGTGGCGACCGGCGAGGAAGTGTTCTTCGACAACACCCGCCAGACGATCCGGCCCGAGCACATCCTGGCGAGTGCGGCCCTGCTGCCGGCCTTTCCGCCGGTCGAGATCGATGGGCGGCTGCTGTGCGATGCCGGCTACACCAACAATCTGCCGCTCGATCCGCTGTTCGAGCCCGAGCCGGCCCGCGATCGGCTCTGTATCGCCCTCGACCTGTTCTCCCTGCGGGCCGACCCGCCGCGCTCGCTCGACGCGGTGCTGGAACGGGCCAACGACCTCATCTTCGCCAGCGCCGCCCGGCGCGCGGTCTCGGGACTCGCGCGCAGCTACGCCCTGCGCGAACGGCTCGATCCGGACGGACCGGTGGCGACCTTGCTGCACCTCGTCTACCGGGCCGGCGCCGACCAGCTCGCCTCGAAGAGCTTCGACTTCTCGCCCTCCTCGATCCGCGACCGCTGGCAGGCGGGCGGGCGCGACATGGAGCGGGGACTCGATCACCTCGCGGCCGCGCCGCTGGGCTCCGGCCGCTTCCGCTACACCTGTCCATGATGCTCCGGGCGGCCACGCCATGCCGAGGGGCATGGTCGGATCAGTCAATGCCGGTTGTCGGCCCGACCGCCCGGCGCATCCTCTCGCACGTCGTCTAGATCTCGATCCGTCCGCTTCCCGGCGCGCCTCCCGCATCGAGGGCCACGCTCTTCACGATGGCGAAGACCGGACGCCCGATCGTGAGACCCAGGTCGCGGGCGGAGGCGCGGGTGAGGCGGGCAGCCAGCGTCGCCTCTCCGCAGGTCACCTCGACGAGGCAGGCCGTCCCCTCCTCCCGCATGGAGAGGATATGGCCCGGCAGGACGTTGCGGGCACTCAAGGTCTCGGGCCGGGCCAGCGCCAGCAGCACGTCGCGGGCGGGCACCCGCAGGTTGAGGCGGCGGCCCGCGGGGGCGTCGATCAGCGGCAGGTCGAGGGGGCCGGCGGGGCCGATCACGCGCGTCAGGCCGGCTGCGGGATCGTGGCGCTCGACCTGCATGGCGAGCACGCTGCCGGCTTCCGCGCCGTCGGGGATCAGGTCGGGCCGGCGCAGCACGGCATCGACCGGGCCGCTCGCCGCCACGCGGCCGGCCTCCAGCACCACCACGGTGGAGGCGAGGCGCGCCACCTCCGCCACCGCGTGGCTGACATAGACGATCGGCAGGCCCGCCTCGTCGCGCAGCCGCTCGATATAGGGCAGGATCTCGCGCTTGCGGGCCTCGTCGAGAGCCGAGAGCGGCTCGTCCATCAGCAGCAGCCGTGGACGCGCCAGCAGGGCCCGGCCGATCGCCACCCGCTGCCGCTCGCCCCCCGACAGACCGGCCGGCCGCCGCTCCAGCAGCGGGGCGATGCCGAGCAGGTCCGCCACCGCCTCGAGGCTCGGGCCGCCCGCGCCGCGGGAGAAGAAGCGGCCGAAGTGCAGGTTCTGCCGCACGCTGAGATGCGGCATCAGCCGGGCTTCCTGAAACACGCAGCCGATCCGCCGCCGATGCACCGGCACGCGGATGCCGCGCGCCGTATCGAGCAGCACCGTGCCGTCGGCAACGATGCGTCCGCGCTGCGGCTGGGCCAACCCGGCGATCAGGTCGATCACGGTGGTCTTGCCCGAGCCCGAGCGTCCGAACAGGGCGGTGAGCCCGGCGCCCGCGCTGAAGGCGACGTCGAGCGCGAAGCCGCCGCGGCGGAGGGAAACGTCGACGTCGATGGTCATCGGGCCTCGACTGGGAAACCTTCCTGGAAACCGCTTTGGCGCTTCTCAGCAAAACCGCCGCGGAGACAAGGGGCGCGATGGGCGTTCTGGCGCGTTGTCGGCGCAGGACCAACCAAGGCGCATAATGATCACCGTCCACCATCTGGAGAACAGCCGCTCGCAGCGGGTGCTGTGGCTGCTCGAGGAACTCGGGCTCGACTACACCGTGAAGCGCTACGCGCGCGATCCCGCGACGATGCTGGCACCGCGCGCGCTTCGGGCGGTGCATCCGCTGGGCAAGTCGCCGCTGATCGAGATCGACGAGCGGGTGGTGGCGGAGACCGGTGCCATCGTCGAATGCCTCACCGCCCATGCCGGCGGTGCCCTGACCCCTGCGCCGGGCACGCCGGAGCGGGACCGCTACACCTACTTCCTGCATTACGCGGAGGGTTCGGCGATGCCGCCGCTCCTGCTCAAGCTCGTGTTCTCGCGGCTCGCACCCGGCAGCCCCGCGCTGCTGCGTCCGCTGGTGCGCGCGATCGCGGAGAAGGTGACCGGCGGCTTCGTCGATCCGGAGCTGCGCCGCCACGCCGCCTATTGGGAGAACGAGCTCGCCGAGCGGACGTATTTCTGCGGCGGGGCCTTCACCGCCGCCGACATCATGATGAGCTTTCCGCTTGAAGCCTTCGCCGCCCGCGGGACGGGCGCGGGGCCGCGGGTGACGGAGTGGCTGGCCCGCATCCACGCGCGGCCCGCCTATGGGCGCGCGCTGGAGCGGGGCGGGCCCTATGCCTACGCCTGAGGCGCGCAGGGCACCGGCCGCACCGAACGGATCCCCGCGGGATCGGCCTCACCCGGCCCGGCTCAACAGCCGACGCAGATGTCCTTCATGAGAAAGCTGTCCTTGAACTGAAGGCCGAGCTTCTGCTCGGGCTCACCGCGCGTCTGTGAGTCCAAGGGGCGGGGGCGAGGCATGACCCTTCCCGTCGGGGCCACGTGCGGGGCGGTGATCGTCGTCTCCGGGCCGCCGCCCGTGCCGGTTTGGGCCGGGTGGTTCATGGCACTCGCCGTCGTGTTCGAGATCAGGCCGATCGATCCGGCGAGTGCGATCTTGGCGAGTGTGATCTTGGCGAGTGTGATCTTGGACAATCTTGTTCCGCTCACGCTTCGCCTCCCTTGTCGATGTGTGGTTTGTTTTCCGGAATTGTGCGCGATGTCTGATGCGGTCGCGTCTTCCGCCGATGGGATCCCGAACCGTGCTGTCAGCGGGTTCCGGGCAGATAGCAGATCAACGGGTTTGCTCGGCCGCCGCCACTTTGATGGCTCTTCGCGTGGCCGATGGAGCCGGTCATATCCTGCGTCGGGTTTCCGCCGGGACGTTTCACGACGATGTCGCAAGCGGTCCGGTTGGGATCGCCGGGGCCCTGGAGATCCAGCGTGCGCCGGGCCGCCGCCGATGTCGGCAGCAGGACAGGTGCGACGGCCACGAGCAGGGTCAGGGCATAAATCCATCCGCGAGGCAAAGAATGTCTCCTGAATTGCAGGGCATAGCCCATGCATAAGTCATATTGCTGAAATATACGTCTGGTTTTTCTCTCCAAGTGCGAAAGAACACATCCGAACAAGTGCGATAAAATTGCGCATAGTTTAAAATTTAATCGGGATTAAATCTCTTCATCAATCATTGTAATCGATAAGTGTGTTGGATTGTCTCGGAAGGATGGCTGCCGGTGCTCGGGCGCGGAGGGGCGGCGCGGGAGCTCACTCTTCGGTCCTGCTTCAGGCCGGTGGATCGTTTCGGATCGATCTCACGCCGTCATCGCGCGGCGAGACCGAACCGATGACCGGCCGCGGTATGACGGAAACAGGAAGCGCGCCGATCGGGCGGAGGTCGGATCACACGGTGTGGTGCGCGCCGGGAAGCTTCGATGCCTTGCCGGGAAGAGGGCGGCCCTTCGATGGCAGGCTGCCGCTCAGCGCCCTGCCCCGATACGCCGGCTCATGCGCCGCGCCAGCGCCTCCGAGGCCACGAGCGCCACCATCGAGACTGCGACCGAGATCAGCGTGAGGCGTAGCGCCCCCGCCTCCCCGCCCGGCACCTGGGTAAGCGTATAGATCGCCGACGGCAGGGTCTGGGTCTCGCCGGGGATGTTGGAGACGAAGGTGATGGTCGCGCCGAACTCGCCCATCGCCTTGGCGAAGGCGAGCATTGCACCCGCGAGGATGCCGGGCAGGCTCAGCGGCAGGGTCACGCTCAGGAACACCAGCGGCGGCGCGGCGCCCAGCGTTGCCGCCGCCTGTTCAAGGCGCCGGTCCACCGCCTCGATCGACAGGCGCATCGCCCGCACCATCAGCGGGAAGCCCATCACCGCGCAGGCGAGCGCCGCGCCGGTCCAGCGGAACGAGAAGACGATGCCGATCTCGGCGAGCCACGCCCCGAACACGCCGCGCCGGCCGAAGGCGAGCAGCAGCAGGTAGCCCGTCACCACCGGCGGCAAGATCAGCGGAAGGTGGACGAGGCCGTCGAGCAGGGCGTGACCGGGAAAGCGCCGCCGCGCCAGCAGCCACGCCGCCAGCAGGCCCAGCGGCAGGCTCGCCAGCGTCGCCACCGTGGCGACGCGCAGGGACAACAGCAGCGCCGTCGTCTCGTCGGGGCTGAGGCCGAGCCAGTCCGAAGGGCCGCTCACGGTGCCCTCCCCGGACGGGCCGGCGGGGCAGGCGCGACTAGAGCGTCGTCCCGAAAGGTGGCCGCCGGCTTCCGGAAAAAGACGATGCAAAAGCAAGAGGCGAGAGCATCGTGGTGGATCCGATATCCAGCACGATGCTTTCGCCGGGCACGACCATCCGGCCGCACCCTCACGGGCCCCGCCTCACAATCCGGCGGCGGCCTTGAGGGCGGCGTTGATGCGGTCCTGCCAGCCGGGGCCGTCCTTCTGGAAATGCTCCAGCACGGCCCGGTCGATGCGGAGCGACACGGTCTCGCGCGTGCCGGGGATCACCGGCGCCCTGGGCGCCTCCGGCGCGGCCTCGGGGGCCTTTCGCGTCACGGCACGGAAGGCGGCCTCGGCCGCTTGGCGCGGGTCGCTCGGGCGGCGGGTGCGGTCGATCGCCATCGGGCTCAGGCCGTCGCCTTCTTGCGGCCGCGCTTGGGCGCAGGCGGGTTGGCGGCCCGCTCCGCGGCCTCCTCGGCTTCCTTGGCGAGGCGCAGGGCCCGCAGGCGCACGGTGCGCTCGTCCACGGCTTTGACCGCGGCCAGATGCTCGGCCATCGCCTGCTGTCCCTCGCGGGCCATGCGCTCGGCCCGCTCGGCGCGCTCCGCGGCGCGGGTCTTGGCGTCGATGTCGTCGCTCATGAAAAATCTTTCGACGAGAACTCGCGCCGCATGAAATCCCGGCGGCGGCGCGCGGCGTCCCGACGCGGACAGGATCGGGCGTGGGACGGCAGAAGAACCCCGAGCGGGATCGTCAGGGATTCCTGCCTTAAGACTTAGCACGAAAGCGCCGGCAAAGACCAATTCAGCCCGAGCGGGGCAGGTTTTCCCCCGGTCTTCGCGGCAGGCTCCGGCAATCGAGGGGGCGGCCGCGGCCTGCTTCCGCTCAATCCCGGTCGGCGCGCCGCAGGGACCAGTGCAGGACGCCCTGCGCATCGACGAGCCACAGGGCGTTCGCCCGCTCGTCCTTGGTCGAGAGATCCTGCATGTTGGCGAGGCGGACGGCGTCGGCGGGATTGTCGGCCGTGATCGCCTCCTCGAACAGCGTCGGCCCGATCTGGCCATCGGCCGCGCGGTGGGCGCCCCTGAGCACGAAAACCGGCATGCCTGCCCCCCAGCATCCTCTCGATCGACGCTGCATAGCCTCGGCTGCCCCGTCGGTCACGATGAATCGATGTACGGACCGGACCCGTGCCTGCGGCGCCGGCCTGCGGTTAGGAGGCAGCCGGCTCGGTGCTGCGCTTCCCCTCTAGGCGGGCGAGGGCGGCGGTGGCCTGACAGGCCAGGGCTTCGAGGCGCGCCACCGTGGCGGTGTCGAGCCAGACCATGGCGCACCAGTAGGCGCCGAGCGCGGCCACCGGCTCGGGCGTGCCGATCGGAACCATCACGAGGCTTCGGATCGCCTTGTAGGCGTAGGCGTCGCTCGGGATGCGGGGATCGATGCCGATGTCCGGGATGACGGCCGTCTCCCGGTTCTGCATCGCCCAGCCCGAGATGCAGGCATCGAGCGAGAATCGGGATCCCTTCCACAGCGGCTCGATCGCGTCCTCGGCGACGTAGGCGCAGACGTCATTCTCGCGCAGCACGACGGCAATCCCGTCGGAGCCCGCGATCCGACGCCCCGTCCGCTCAAGGATGGACACGACGTCGTCGAGAGAGCTGGCCTCGGCCATGAGCTCGGCGGTCCGCATCAGGTGCGGGTCGGCCCGGGAACGCTCATCAAACATGAATGCAGCGTAAGGGTTTTGTCATGCCGCGTACAGGCGGCCCTCCGCGGTCGCGCACCGTTCCGAGCCCGGTTCGGGCGGCCGAGAGGGCGGCCATCGCCGCCGTATTGGTTCAGGAACGGGTCGGAAGCCGGGGCGAGCGCCCCCAGCGGGCGAGCGCGGGACGCGCCGAGCGCGATGGCCGCCAAGCCGCGATCACGAGGTAGATGAGGGAGGCCAAGTGCCCGGCTCCCACCGCCGCCGCCGCGCCGCTGACGCCGCTGACGCGCATCAGCGGGACCACCACGGCGAGCGATACGACCATGCTCACGCAGAGCGACTCGAACAGCACTCGGGTGTTCTGCTTGGCGCGGAAGTAATTCGCGGTGAGGTCCCGAGCCAGGACGATCACGACACTGACCGAGAGGATGCGCAGGCAGGTCGCGTAGGCCGCGTACTCCGCCCCGAAGATCAGCCGCAGCCACATCTCGCCGGGAACGGCGAGAAGGGCCAGGATCGCGACGATCGGCACGCCGAGCCTCACGCCCGTGCGCAGCAGGTACGACCGAAGGGCCGCCTCTCCGCCCTCCGCATGGGCGCGCGCCGCGGCCACCGGCAACACGTTCTCCGTGGCGGCCAGCAGCAGCAGCACCGTTCCGACGAGGTATTGCGCCGCCCGCAGGCCGCCGAGTTCCTCCAGGCCGAGGGTCGAGCCGGCCATCAGCCAGATGAGCTGTTCCTGCACGAAGGTGACGAAGACGATGGGCAGGAGCCAGCGCGCGAGCGGGATGTGACGCCGCGTGACGGTGCCGGCCTGGATGCAGCCGGGCCGGCGCAGGATCGGCCGTCCGAACGCGACGACGAACGGCAGACAGGTGGCGAACGCGGTCGCGGCGAGCAGCCAGACGAAGCCGTTGCCGCCGACGATGTCGTGCCTCAGCCAGATCAGCAGGGCGACGAGGGGAAAGCTCGCGGCCCGGGCGGAATCCATGATCAGGGCCTGCACGCCCCGGCCCTTGGCAAACAGCAGGCGGCGCAGGGTGAACTGGAGGTTCTGCGCCAGCATCAGGGCGCAGGCCGCGAGCAGCGTTTCGCCCGACATCCCGGCAATCAGGAGGGCGCCCACCACGAAGACGGCGCCGGGCAGGCAGAGCAGGAAGGCGCCCGCGAGGATGGTCGCGCCGTAGGCCGCCGAGACGCCGCTAAGGGCGCCGACGAGCGTCATCATCGGCGCGGTGATGAGCGCGTTGTGCAGGGCCTGGGCGAAGCCGAGCACGATCAGGATCATCGCGAAATGCCCGAACTCGGCGATCCCGAGCAGCCGGGCGGCGGCGATGCCGCTCACGAAGCCGAAACCGCTGACGACGCCCTGGTCGGCCAGGGCGACGAGCGCGGCCGGCGGATGCCGGACGAGGCCGGCGGCACGCCGGATGAAGCCGGTGGGCCGGGAGGACGCGGTCGGGGCGTCGGTCATCGCCGATCTCCTGCGCCTGGCCCCGTCATCGCGTGGCCAGGACGGCTGTCGCGGCGCGGCGCAGCAACCGGGTCCGGCTGTAGAGCCAGAGCGGGTTGGCCGCGACGACGTTGCGGCTGACCCCGCGCTTGAACTCGTAGACGCCCGGATTGCCGGCCGGGTCGATGCCGCCGAGATCGAGCACCGAAGCGCCCTCGCGCCGGGCCCGCTCGATCAGCCGCCACAGCGCGAGACGGCCGGCCCCGGTCGCCTTCGCCCGCGCGTTCGAGGCGACGTAGAAGTCCGTCCAGCGATTCGCCGTCCGGTGGACGATCCGCACCAGGATCGGTTCGTTCCGCTCGCGCATCTCGAGGAGGAGAAGGTTCGGGTCGTTGGCGGCCAGATCGCGGAAGGCCTCGGTGTCGAGGCTGTTGCGGAAGCCCTTGCGCCGTTTCAGGGCGGCATAGAGGCGGCTGAAGGTCTCGAAGGCGGCCAGCCGCTCCGCCGGGCCGGTCGGATACGCGGTCGCGAGGTCGGGATTGCTCTCGGCGGTCCTGAGCTCCTCGCGCCAGCGGCCCTCCATGCGGGCGCGGATCTGATCCAAGTCTCGGGTGAGATCGAGTTCGAGCGTATGCGTCCGCGTGGTCACGACCGGCGCAAATCCGTGGCTGAGCAGGGCCAGCAATGCGGCCTGCGACTGGAGCTGCTGATAGTTCACGCCGAGCAGATCGAAACGCCCGAGGTCGAGATGATCGAGGAGAACGCGGAACACAGCGTCCGCCCGCCTCTCTCCGAGCGGTGTCAGAATCGGGCAGCCCTGTGCCAGCACGATGTGGCCGAGCGCGCGGCGGCGGCGCTGCACCTGCGCGTAGGCGAGCGCCTGCCCGTCGCCGGCGCGGATCGAGAGCCGCCGCACATCCCAGCCGATGCGGCGCTTGTACTCGCCCCAACGGCGCGACGCGTAGATGTTGGCACTGGGCTGCTGCCAGATTGCCGTGTCCCATTCGGGATCGTCCGTCACATCGACGACCGTCGCCTGCCCCACCCTGATGCCCCTCGCGTGCCGGAATTTCCCAGATCGGGACGATCCATGGCCTGCCCCGTGCTGCGGAGCAAGCGACGAGCCATGCTGACCTTATCAATAGTGAAACTAAGTGGGCAGATTAACCACGGTATTTGGGGGAGATTTATACAGGTGCTGTCAGAACATTTTCGTGATAGGCGCGTGCTTCGCAGGACGGAGCCGGGATGAAACACTGGGTCAAGACGACGTTGCGCCGGGTACCGGCTCTGCGTGCGCTCGCCCTGCGCGGCACGGCCCTGTTCACATCCCTGGCCCATGCGGAGCCTGGCCTTTACACCCTGTGCTACCATCAGGTGCCGGAAGCCGAGCAGGATCACTTCGCCGCGCAACTGCGCCATCTCGGCCGGCACGGCGACTTCATCGATGCCGACAGCGCAGCCGACCGTCTCGCCGCGGGATGGCCAGCCGGTGAGCGCGCCTTCCTGATCACCTTCGACGACGGCTACGCCGACACCTTCGAGGTGGCGCGGCCGGTTCTGAAAGCCCTGGGCGTTCCCGGCATCGTCTTCCTCGTCAGCGACTGGATCGATGCGCCGCCCTCGACCCCGCCCGGTCTCGATCGGGTGACGTCCCTGGCCCCGAGCGGACGCCTCTACATGAACCGGGCCGAGGTGGCGGCCTGGTGCGCCGACGGCCTCGACATCGGATCGCACACCGCCACCCATCACCGCCTGAGCCGGCTCGGCCGCGATCGGGTTGCCGACGAGATCGCCCGCTCGCGGTGCGAACTGGCCGCCCTCACCGGCCGGGAGATCCACCATTTCGCATGCCCCTGGGGCGTGGCCGGCCACGATTTCGACCCGGCCCTCGATCCGGCGCTCGCGCTGGAGGGCGGCTACCGGACGTTCTTCACCACCCGGCGCGGTCGGGCGCTCGGTGCCGCCGATCTTCCCCTGCTGCCCCGCCACGTGGTCGAGCCGCATTGGCCGATCTCGCATTTCGAGGCCCTGATGGGCGGTCGCAAGACGGGATGGCGGGCGACGGGGCCGGCACAGCGAAGAGCGGCAGGAACGGCTTGAGAAGATTTCGGAGCTATCGCTGGTGACGGGCGCCGGACCCTTCACGCCCGCAGCGCCCGACCCGAGGTCCCCGCCCATGCAAGCCGGTGCCAGGCCGTCCGACATCGTCTCCGATGCGCCCGGTCCGCCCCCGGTCGTCGTCGTGACCGGGGCGCTCGCGCCCTACACCCACGTGCTCTACGAGCGTCTGGCGGAGCGTCTGGCCGATCGGGACGGTCGGGCCCTGCATGTCCTGTCCTGCACGCCGCGTGAGCGTGCGCGGCAATGGGTGATGCCGCCGCCGCTCCACTACCGGCACACAGTGCTGCCGGGCCTGCGCTGGCACCGCTCCTCGATCCGCAACCTCTACGTCAATCCGGCGGTGGTGCCGCGGCTCACCGCGCTCCGGCCGGCGGCCCTGGTCCTCAACGATTTCTCGCCGACCATGCTGATGGCGGCCGCCGCCGCGCGCCTGCGGCGCATCCCGACCCTGATCCGCACCGACGGCGTGCCCGAGACCGATCCCGGCCAGGGTTCCGCCCCGCATCGCTGGCTGCGCCGCGCCATCGTGTCCGGGGCCGCCGCCGGGATCGGGCCGAGCGCGGGCAGCGGTGCCGTGCTGGCCCGCTACGGGCTGCCACCCGAACGCTTCGTCCTCAGTCCGCTCTTTCCGGCCTGGACGCCGCCCGCCCCGCCGCCGCCGGATTCGGCCCGGCCCTACGACCTCCTGTTCTGCGGCATGCTGAACGAGGAGGTGAAGGGCGCTCGCTTCTTCACCGACGTGGTGCTCGGCTGCCGCGAGCGCGGCCGGCCCCTGTCGGTCCGGGTCGCGGGCGACGGGCCGTTGCGGCCCGAGATGGAGGCGCGCTTCGTCCAGGCCGGCCTCTCCGCCCGGTTCGACGGATTCCTCGGTCAGGAGGCGTTGCCCGAGGTCTACGCCTCGGCGCGGCTCTTCCTGTTCCCGAGCCGCGGCGACGTGTGGGGGATCGTGGTGCAGGAGGCGCTCCAGAGCGGCACGCCGGTGCTGGCCTCGCCCCATTCCGGCGCGGCAAGCGGCCTGCTCGAAGCCCATGGCTGCGGCGCGGTGCGGCCGATGATCGTGGCGGATTGGATCGCGGCGACCCTGCAACTCCTCGATGACGACGGCCGCCGCCAGGGGCTGCGGCGCGCGGCGGAGCGCGCCCTCCCGCACTTCACGGCGGAAGCGGCCGTGACGGGCTATATCGATGCCCTCGAACCGTTCCTTGCGGGCAGAACCGGATGACGATGCGGATGCTGTCTGCGGGATGCGAATCCGGTCGCCACCGCATTGGCTGAAGAAGCAGTTTTCGATCGGTGATCAAGATAGCCGGCGCAAAAAATCTGCACTCGAGGACGCAGATAGTTGAGGCGGCGGGCTCGATGGCAATAGAGGGAAGGGTCTGAGCCTTGCGATGAGACGAATTTGCACACTAATAGTCGAGGTATTGAGCTAGGATCTTCTAATTTGCAGAAACAAGCATAGATCAGATTTGTGATATTTTTACAACATTTTGCTGGAAGGCAAACGTGGCTATTTTATCCTTAAAAAATTGACTTGCTTCGGCTGAATATCCTGAACGATTGTGTTTTTGCGGATCATACCTAGCCCGCATGTATCCGCTGCGCCTCCATGTCTCGCTGGAAGCTTTTCAAAATGGATATTATCAAGAAGATGCGGTGGGAGCGTCCGATTGATTTTGATCGCTCCGAGTCTCAAAATATGGCCACCCTATCTCAAGATCTTTCGAAACCGGCCGATAGCCTGACGAGCATTCTGCGCCTCGTTCAGACGGATACCGATGCGGGCGTATCGGTTCCGGTCGCGGCGCCCTCGTCTTCGCAGGACTGGGCGAACCTGATCGATCGTGTGCGGGCGGCGGCTCACCGGACCCGCGAGGTCGAAGCGCAGGCTCAGGAGCAGGAGCAACGGGTGCACGAACTGCTGGAGCGCGTTCGCGAGGACATCAAGCTCGCCAGCGAACGGGTCCGGACCGCCGAGACCAAGGCGGCCACCGTGCAGGCCCAGGCCGAGCAGCGCATCCGCGCCGCGGAGGAGCGGGCGGAGGCCGCCGAGGAGCGCGCACGCATCGCCGAGGACTGGCTGAAGCAGGTCCACGAGGCCATCGTCAACGAGTTTTCCATTCTGACCGAAGCACCGTCCAAGGTGGCTTGAGCTCCTTTCGACCGGCTTCCTCGGTATCGGCTCATCTCACTTCCGCGCCTCGGAAAGACGGATCGCTGAACTGAGCCGATCCGCCGGAAACGGCGTGAGGCAGGCGCGCGGAAGTCTGTCAGCGGCGCGCATCCGTGAACGGCGAGGCCGGCAACCCATCGCGCCGCAGGGCCCGCGGATCGAGCCCGAGCGTCACACCGCGTGCGGCGGCGAAGCGGACCAGCGCATCGAGGTCGCCGGATGGCGGGGGCGGGCCATCGAGGCGGGTGTTGAACAGGATGATCTGCCGGCTCGCATCCGCCATGTCGGTGAGGGCGAGCCCGTCGCTGGCGATGGCGACGTTGTCGACGATCTGGTTGTTGCGGGCGACACCCGGCTCGTCGGACAGCGCCTGCGAAAGCCTTGGATAGCGCATCCGCCAGGGCGGCGAGTCGAGCGGCATCGCGGCAAACGCGGTGCGGAACTCCGAATCGGGCTCGTTCAGCGCCGGCTTCATCCAGGTGAGGCCCCGCGCATCGAGGGCCACGATCGGGCTCGATGCGACGAAGACGTTGCGCGTGACGATGTTGTCGCTGCCGCCGCCGATGAAGACCGGCTGCTGGACATCGACGAACAGGTTGCGCCGGATGGTGAAACCGCTCGCCATGTCGTCGAGGTAGACGCCCTTCACCTCCATCCCCGGCACGGTGCGGATGTCGTGGACGTAGTTGTCCTCAATGATCGAGCCGCGGGCGGTGAAGTCGCGGCCGGCATAGATCGCACCGGTGTCGCTCAGGCCGTGGATGAGCCAAGCCACTTCGTTGCGGCGGACAACGTGATCGTTGCCGCGTAGGTAGACCGCGTAGCCGATCGCGTCGGTGATGAGGTTCCCACTCGCCTCCGCGCCGACGCCGTCGAGTTCGATCGCCGAACTCTGGGTCTGGGCCAGCCGCGAGAAGCGGGTGAAGCGGGAATCGCGCACGAACAGGCCGCCCGGCCGCAAGGAGGCGCGGTCGCCGCCGACGAGGCGGACCGCGCTCGCGCCGATGTCGTGAATGGCGCTACCAGAGACGCCACCTCCGGCGACGCCTTCGAACACCGCCGCGCGGCCCGCTGCCCAGGCCAGCGCGCTCGCCCGGATCTCGATATCTTCCCCGCCTCGCGCGACGAACAGGTCACCGCGGGCGCGCTCCAGTCTGAGACGCTCGATGCGCAGGTGGCGGGCGCCCTCCGCCCGAATCAGCGTCTCCGCGAGGCTCGCTTCCAGTTCAGCCGCGCCGGCAGAGGGCCAAGCGAGAAGCAGGCCGCTCTCGCTCTCGCGCCACCACTCGCCGGCCTCGTCGAGGGCGCCCAGCGCATGGACCACCCGCATCCGCGCCCCCTCGCGGATGCCCTCGTAGGGCGGGACGTCGAGTTCGAGCCGGCGGCGGCGCTGATCGACCTGCGCGACGTGGATCGTCTCCAGAAGCCAGTCCCAGCGCCAGAAGCCCTCCACCCACAGGTCGCGCTCCTGCGACAGGTCTGGCAGGCCCGGCACGTCCCTTAGAGTGAAGTCCAGGCCGCCGGCCGCGACGCCGGCCACTGTCGTCCACCCGGTGTTCGGCCCGGGATCAGGGCCCGGATTCGGCCATTGCGCCGGGCGCAGGGCCCCCCCCGCATCGAAGATCTCGGTGACCCGCGGATGCGTCTCGCGCAGAAGACGCGGCGCGCGGAAGGCCGGCTCCCGGCGCAGAGCCTCGGGCAGGCGGTAGGCCCGCACCCTCTCGCGCGCGACCGCGGGCAGTCGCTCGCGCAGGCGCGGCGGCAACGTGGCAGGGACCAGGGGTACGCTGCCGACGAGCCGGCTTGATCCGTCGGCCGCGCCGCGCAGGGTCAGCGACGCCCCGGCTGTACCGGAATGTTCGGGGCCGATCCGTACGGGCGCGGTAATCCGATGCGTGCCGGGCTCCAGCTCCACGACGATCGCGCGTGCCTCCCCCTGCCGTCGCAGGGCCGCCGCGCGGGCCAGGGCCTGCGGCAGATCGGCGAAGCGGTCCTTCCGGCCCGTTCCGGCTGCTCCCGTGGGCGCGACCTGCAGAACCACGGGCGCCTTCGTCTCGCCGGCCCGGCCCGGCGCGGCCGAGCCGAGGACGAGCACACCGGCGAACAGGGCCGCGCGGAACGCCGCCACCGTCCGGTGCGGCTCAGGGCTCACGCCTCGGCCTCCGCGTCGGTGATCACGAGCTGTACCCGCCGGTCGCGGCCGGTGGCGTCGAGGGCCCGCTGCAGCCGGCGGACGGCGCTGCTCTTGGCGCTCGCCGTAAGCAACAGGGCGGGGAAGCGCTGGTCCTGGGCGAGACGCTCGGCGGCAATGTCGGTGCCGATCAGCCCGATATCCACGAAGACCGTGTTGAAGGACGCCGCCGTTGCCAGGAGCGCGCCGGTATAGGCCGCGGTGCCGAGGCTCAGGGCCGCGTCGTCGAAGGGCAGGATCTTGACCCCGGTCGGGCCGTCCACCAGCGCGTCGCCGAGCCCCGATTGCGTGCGCAGCGCCTCGGCGACGCCGCGTTTGGCCGTTGCCCGTAGATCGCGCGAGATCATCGCCTCCGGATCGGCATCGACAAGAAGCACGCGCTGGCCGTCGAGGGCAGCCGAGGCGGCGAGGCTGCGCGCCAGCTCCGACTTGCCGGCCCGGTCGTCGGCGGAAGTGACGAGGACGAGCGTCGGACGTGCGGCGCCGAAATCGCGCTGGAGTCGGCTGCCGAGGCGGGCCACGGCCAGGTCGTAGGCGGTGTCGGCCCGCAGCGCCCCGGTGCCCCTGCCCTGCGTCCTGGCTCGCGCCTGGGCCGGCAGGGCGGCGATGACCGGGACCCCCGCGATCTGCTGGAGCCGGCGGCGCGAGCCGATCCGTCCCGCGGCGGGAACGGCGAGGAGGGCGAGCGCGACGCCGAGGCCGAGACCGGCCGCCGCCGCCGCGGCGAAGATCACCGGGATCGGAGGGCCGAGCCGGCGCTCCGGCAGCGAGGCCGGCGAGATGATGCGCGAGGTCGAGGTGTCGAGGCGCTGCTGCTCCTGAAGCTCGCGGGCGCGGACGAGGAAGGCCTCGTAGACCGCGCGGCTCGCCTCGACCTGCCGCTCCAGCTCGCGCAGGCGCACGAAGCTCCTGTCGACGGACAGAGCCTCCTTCTTGCGGCTCTCCAGGGTGGCGGCGAGCGACGCCTCGTTGGCGAGCGCCGAGCGGTAGTCGTTGCGGGTGGCCGCAGCGATGCGCCGGATCTCGGCGTTGATGTCGTTGCGCAGGGTCTGGACCTGCAACTCGCCGGTGCGCAGGGTCGGGTGGCGCGGCCCGAGCTGGGAGACCGTGTCGGCCCGTGCCGCCTCGATCTGGGCAAGCTGCGAGCGCAGCTGCGCGATGGTCGTGGACTGGACGATCTCGGTCACCGAGTTGAGGTCGGCCCGCCCGTTGGCGACCGCCTCGATCTGGGCAAGACGGCCGCGCAGCTCGCCGGCTCGGGCGCGGGCGGCGCCGAGCTGCTGGTTGAGCTGGGTCAACGCCTGTTCGCTGACGAGCTGGCCGCGGGTCCCGACGAGGTTGTTGGCCGCGCGGAACTTCTGCGCCTTGTCCTCGGCCGCGCGCAGGTCGTCCTGCAACTCGCCGAGCCGGCCTGCCACCGAATCGCCGGCCTTGCGCGTCACCTGTGCCTGCGCCTGCGAGACGGTCGCGAGGTAGGTCTCGGCGATCGCCCGGGCGAGATCGGCGGATTTCTGGCGCGCATCGGTGGTGACGGCGAGTTCGACCACGAAGCTGCGCTCCAGGCGGCGCGCCGCGGTGCGCTCACGCAGGGTGCGCAGGGCCGTGAGCCCGTCGTCCGAGGGACCGCCGGCGACACCGATCAGCGCGGACAGGCTCCCCTTGAGCCGATCCAGCAGCGAAGAGGGACGAACGAAGTCCGGGTCCTGATCGAGCTTAAAGCGGCTCACCACCTGCCGCAGCACGTCGTCGGAGACGAGGACGCGGAGCTGGCTGTCCACGAGGAGCAAGCTCGCGTCGCTCGCCTGATCCGCGGGTGTCACGCCGTCCTTGACCACTTGGAGCCCGCGCGGGTCGATCAGGATCTGCGTCACGGCGGCGTAGAGCGGCGGCACCAGGGCGAGCCACGCCACCGCCGCCACGACGAGCAGGACCGCCGGCGCCAGCACGAGCGCCCAGCGCGCGCGCAAAGCCCGCCCGATCTCCCGCGGATCGAGGAACCAGGGTTCCGGCGTCGCGTCGGGCTTGCCCGGCTCGGCGTCGACGAACAATCGCGAAGGCATCCGCTCGACCATCGTCATCGCAGGACTTTCGACCAAAGGGCGGATGCGGGCGAAACCGGCCCGCAGGGATCGATCCGGTCCGCAGCCTCCGTCCCGGAGCGGACCATTCGAAGATGATCCGTCCTGGTTCGGGACACCGGTCGCGGGCCGAGTGTCGAGTCAGGGCTCATGCTTCAAGATGCGCGCCATGAGGGCGCGAAGCGGAGGTCATGCGGCAGCAGCCCGGCGAAGATCGAGAGGGGCGGCCTCGGGTGCCGGCGCGGCCGCACCCGCCGGCTCACGGTGCAGGGCGCCGATGCGGGCATAGGCCAGCAGGGCCACGAAGGTCAGGACGTTGATGTTCCAGTCCTGGAAGATGCCCGGCGTGGTCATGCCGTTGAGGATCAGGAAGAACACGCAGGTGGCGATCAGGCGGCGCCCGGCGCGGTCGAGCTTCATCCCCCAGCGGAGCGCGGCTCCCAGCACCATCGCGCACAGGCCGATCCCGACCAGGCCGGTACCGGCCCAGGCGCTCAGCAGCATGTTGTGCGAACTCGAGATGAACACCGCGTCCCGCGCCAGCGTCTCGGCCAGCGCCGTGGTCGGGATCAGGAGCTGGATGAAGCGGTCGCCGGCCGCGTAGCCGGCACCCACGAAGCGGTCCTTGGTCGCCTCGATGAAGACCGGCCAGAAGGTGCCGCGGCCGGTGGCGTCGGCGAGTTCCTCCGGCGGCTTCTGCAGCACCACCGACACCACCTCGAGCAAGCCGGGGAAGGCGGAGAGGCCGACCATCAGCACGACGAACAGGACGAGATAGACGGTGAAGGCGGTGTAGCCGAGGAGGCGCAGGCGGCGGTGGCGTGACGCCACCATCAGGCCGGGCACCACCGCGATGAGCGAGGCGGTGCTCGCGGCCGAACCGGCGATGACGAAGCCGGCCAGGGCGAGCGCGAGATGGGCGCCCCGGTGCCGGATGCGGTCGTCGAAGATGACGAGGAAGGCGTGCGCGGCGCACAGATAGGGCATCAGGTTGTGCTTGGCCGACGAGAAGACGATCCCGTGCGCGAGGTTTTCGAGGATAATCGGCAAGGTCGCGACCAGCCAAAGACAGGTGAACAGCGCGAAGAGGTTGGCCAGACGCCGCTCGATGTCGCTGCGGTCGAAGATCAGGATCGAGAGGAGGGTGAAGATCGCCAGTTCGAGCGTGCGGTAGGCGGTGTAGCTCGGTACGACCGACCATGCGGTGCTGATGCCGTTCACGACGATCATCAGCGTGAACGGAAGGTACGGCATCGAGAAGGCCACCAGCAGCACGCGCCGGTCGACCGCGATGCGGGCAACGAGATAGAGCCCGGCCAGGCCGGTCATGACGACGAGGGCGATGTTGGAGGCGGTGAGCCCTTGATCCAGCACGGCGTTCCCGTCCTCCCGCGGGACGGTGAACACGAGTGGCAGCAGCGCGAAGATCGACATCAGCGCGAACGGAACGGCGATGGGACCATCCAGCGGTCCCATCCGGGTCTGCAGGCGGTGGCGCACCAGCGGATAGAGCAGCGCGAACCAGACCACCACGGCGACGACCAAGAGGAGGTTCAGCATTCCGGCGGTTCCATGGAATGTTTCCTCAAAAGGCTCCTCCGGTGGTCTTCTCGGTCCGGCCGGACGGGGAGTAAGCCGATCGCGCTCCGTGTCGATCCGATCCGCGCCGGGAGCCGGTGGAGTCTTGGGAATCTTGGTTTACGGCTTCATTCGGGCCGGCGGGGCCGTGCGCGACCCCGTGACCCGGCCGATCCGGGCCGGTGGCTCGGTCGAGGCGCTCGCACAGCGGCGTCGAATGGTTTTCGGGCGCCGAGACAGGCGGGCGGGGCGGGTGGGACATCCATTCCGCAGCCGCCGCAGCACGAGAACGGAGGCGCCCTCCTCCACGCTGAGACCGCGGATCTCGATCCGCTGGTCGGCTCCGTCTTCCCCGCGGGCGGCACATCGACCAAGGCGTGCTTCACCCCATCCATCGGCGGCCCCGTTGCCCCGTCCCGCGCTGGGACGCGCACGGGAGGCAGCGAAATCGATGCCAGCGGGCCATTGCCGTTTCGAGACGGTTCTTCTGGGGTGATGGTCGATCGCGTGTCTCTCGCGAAGCCTGCCGCAGCGCTCTCCTCGCCAGGACGAGAACGGTCGGCGCCCGAGAGTCGTGTGAAGCGCTCTTGAGCAGTTTGTTTCGACAGGCAGCTCGGGCGAAGACGGATCGAGAGAAGTCGATCAGCGATCGTCACCGTCTCTCGAAAGCGCAAATGCTCGTCGTCGAAGCCGGAATGAAGCTCTGGTCGCCGAGGAGCGGGCGTTCCGCTGCAACTCTGCCGGTCTACCCCGAGAAACCTGTCGGTCAGGCGGGCTGGAGCCGGCCGAGCGGCGTCGGAGCGGCTTTCAGCGCGCGCCGCAGCAGGGCGGTCAGGACGAGGCAGACCAGCACCTCCGCCGTGATCGCCACGGCGAGCAGGCCCTCGATTCCGAACCCGCGCACCGCCGGGTAGACCAGGGCGAGGTTGAGGGCTGCCGCCGCCGCCGTGGCGGCGAAGACCGCGCCGGTCCGCTCCAGGGCGCGGAAGGCGCAGATCTGCGCGAAAGAGACGAGCGAGACCGGGAACAGCAGGGAGTACCAGGCCACCACCCAGGCATAGGCGGCCATCTCGGGCCCGAAGGCGGCCGCGAGCAGGCTCGACCCGGTCAGCGCCAGCAATCCGGTGAAGCTCAAACCCCCGGCAAAACCGATGGCGGCGGTGACGCCGATCACCGGCCGCAACCCGTCGAGGCCGCGCGCGGCCAATGCCCGGCCGGCGATCGGCGGAACGATGTTCTCCAGGGCATCGCGAATCAGGTTGAGCACGCCGAGGATGCTCTGGGCCGCCCGCAGCACGCCGATCAGCGTCACACCGAGCAGAGCGCCGGCGATCAGCAGGCCGGCATATCCGTTCAGCCACTGCATCAGCCCGGTCAGCACCAGCCAGCGGCCGGAATGCCATTGCCGCCGGCTCGCGGCGCCGAATTCGCCGGCCCGCCACGCCAGCCGCCCACGGAACGGGACCGCGCACAGGCAGGACAGGACGGCCGAGGCGGCGACGACCTCCAGAGCGCGGGCTGGCGACAGCATTCCGCTGCGGGCGAGCAGCACCAGCAGCGCGAGCTTGATCCCCTGATTGAGCGCATCGATCCCGAGCACCACCGATGGACGGCCGCGGGCGAACAGGTAGCGGCGGGAAAAGTCCTGGGCGAGGTGGGCGGCGCAGGCCATCCCCGCCGCAAGCGCGAGCGCCGGGTCGCCGAGGGTGAGCGCGAGTCCGATCGCGACGGCGCTGCCGGCGAGCAGCAGGAAGGCGGCCTCGTGGACGAGGACGATGGCGTAATAGGCATGCCCCGCCTCGCCGGGCAGGCCCGGCCCGATGCTGATCATCGGGCAGACGACGAGGCCGAGCTGCAGGCTGATGGTGAGCAGCACTGCGATCCAGGCTGTCGAGAACAGGCCGAAGGCCTCCAGGCCGAGGGCGTGCGCCAGCACGATGGTGGTGGCGAAGTTGCAGGCGCTCACCAGCGCCTGGTCGGCCACCGAGAGCACCGGACCGGCGGCCCCTCTCCCGATCGCCGCTCGCCCGGCAGCCGATCGGCAGGCGCCGGCCAGGGCACGGAAGTCGCGCGGGAGGGCAGGCATGCGGGGTCCGGGTGAGGGAAAGGCGGCCGGAAGGATGGCGCGGCGAGCCTAGACGAGGCGGGCGGGCGCACCACGCGGACATCGGGAGAGGCGGCCCTGATTCCTCGATCCTTCGGGGTACGTCGGAAGTACGGGCCGGCCCGCTCCCGATGCGCTGCCGGGCTCGATTGTCAGGAGGCGCCCTGCCCGCGAGACTTCTCCCCGCAAGACGTCCTCTTGCAACAACTCCCGGCGAACCGGCCGGCGAGCGGCGGCCGATGGGCGGCTTTCGACAGGCGAGTGCTGATGGCGACGACGACGACCGTCCACGCTCTGCCGCGGGAGAGCCGGCTGCCGGACCTGTTCCTGGCCGCGCTCGGCATCGCGTTCGCCGGATACATGATCTTCGGCAAGAGCTTCGCCTATCTCGGCCTGCCGCCCCTCTATGCCGGCGAGCTGCTGTTCCTGCTGGGGCTGCTTGCCGTGTTCCGGACGCGCACGGGCCTCAACCTCGCCGCCGGGCTCGCCACCCCGCCCGCGCTCTGCGTCGCCGCGCTGATGGGCTGGGTGCTGCTGCGGACGCTCGCGGGTCTGCGCGAATACCGGGTCGATGCCCTGCGCGACGGCGCGGTCGCGCTCTATGGCGGCTACGCCTTCCTCCTGATCGCCCTTCTGCTCGATGATCCGCGGCGGCTCGGTACACTGCTGCGGATGTTCCGCTGGCTCGCGCGCTACGCCATTCCCATGGCGATCATCGCGTTCATCCTCGGCGACGTGCCGTTCTTCGCGGCACGGGCAGGCGAGCTCTCGACCCACCTGACCGGCGCCGTCGTCCTGGCGCTCGTCGGTCTCGTTCGGGTCGGGCCGAGCTGGGTCGCCTTCGTCGGCCTCGGCGCGGTGCTGGCCGCCGCGCAGAACCGCGGCTCCATGCTGGCGATCGCGGTGCCGGTCTGCCTCGCTCTCGTGGCGATCGGCCAGTGGAAGCGGCTCGCGGCGACGCTGATCCTCGGCGCCGGCCTGCTCGGCGCGGCCGCCGCCCTTGATGTCGAAGTGGAACTGCCCAACAGCGACCGGCCCGTAAGTGCCGCGGCGGTGGTGAACAACATCGTCAGCATCGTCGCCCCGAGCAGCGGCGGCAATCTCGACGACACCAAGCAGTGGCGCTTGCGCTGGTGGAACACCATCGTCGGCTACACCGTACACGGCCCCTATTTCTGGACCGGCAAGGGGTTCGGTCCGAACCTTGCCGAGACCGACGGCTACGTGGTCGGGCTCGAAAACGGCGGGCCGACCCTGCGCAGCCCGCACAGCATCCACATGACCTATCTCGCCCGCGCCGGCGTGCCGGGTCTCGCCCTGTGGCTCGTGACCTGCGCGGTCTGGATGGGGGCGATGTTCGCCGCCTTCTGGCAGGCGCGGCGGCTCGGCGCGCGGCGATGGGAGGGCTTCTTCCTGTTCATCGCCTGCTACGTCGCCTCGATCATCATCGATGCGAGCTTCGACGTCGCCCTAGAGGGGCCGATGCTGGCGGTGCCCTTCTGGACGCTGATCGGCATCGGCATCGGCGCCGCGATGATCTTCCGGGCGCAGGCCGCTCCCCTCCCGCCCGACACGCCGGTCCGGGCAAAACGGTGGCGCGGAGCCTCCTTGGCTGCGCTCGCCGCGCTCGTGCTCCTCGCCCCCTGGCCCACGGCCCCCGCCCGTGCGGAAGAGACAGGCGCGAAGGCGGTGCGACGGACCCTCAGCAACCCGTCCGGCCCCTGCCTCGTCCTGCGCGAGGCTGTCGACCGGACGATCGAGAATCTCGACATCGGCCCCTGCGGCGGTGAGGGCGTGCGGGTCGAGCACGGACGCAACGTCACGATCCGGAACGTCACGATCCGCGACACCGGGAATGTCGGCATCTATGTCGAGGGAAGCGAGGGCGTTCGCATCGAGGAGAACCGGATCGAGAACGCGCTGTCGGGCATCCGCGCCCTTTCCTCCACGGGCGTCGCGGTCGGCTGCAACAGCGTGCGCAACGTGCGCGGGCCGATTCCCGCCGGTCAGTTCGTGCAGTTCGACAAGGTCACGGGGCCCGGCAACGGCATCGCCTGCAACATCGGCGAGAACGAGCCCGGTCGCGGCGTGCCCGAGGACGCGATCAGCCTGTTCCAGTCGCGCGGCGAGCCGGGCGCGCCGATCCTGGTCGAGCGCAACCGTCTCGTCGGGGGCGGCCCGAGCCAGTCCGGCGGCGGCATCATGCTCGGCGATGGCGGTGGCGCCTATCTGGAGGCCCGTGACAACCTGCTGATCGATCCCGGCCAGTACGGGATCGCGGTGGCGAGCGGCACGCACATGACGATCACCGGCAACGTGGTGATCGCCCGGCCGCAACCCTTCACCAATGTCGGCATCTCGGTCTGGAACCAGTACGCGGAGCCCTGCAGCACGGTGACGGTGAGCGGCAACAGCGTCGATTGGCGCGCCCGCACCGGAAGGGCCAACCCTTGGTGGGATGGGAAGAATTGCCGCGGCACGCTCTGGACCCTCAACCGGACGCTCCCGCTCGATCCGCAGCGCGAGATCGCGGTTCAGCCGGCCTGCACCTGCCGGAGCGCGGGACGCGTCGCGCCGCCCGAGATCCCACCGAAGACCCCGAAGGAAGCGGCGCGATGAACCACTCGATGAGCCCTGCGGTGGACGAGACGGGCCCCGACCTCGCCGTGCTGGCGCTGGCACGCAACTGTGCCGCCACCCTGCCGGCCTTCCTGCACTTCCTAGCCTCGCTGCGGGCGACGGGACTCGCGTGCCGCGCCTTCGTCGGCGAGAATGATTCCCGCGACGGCACCGGGGCCTTGCTCGCGGCGGCGCAAGCGCGGGGCGAGCTGCGTCACGTCCCCACCGGATTCATGGCCGAGACGCGCGGCCGGCTCGCGCGGATGGCGCTCGGGCGCGAGCACCTGAAGCAGGTCCTGGACGCGCAGGGCCCGGCGCCGGCCTTCGTCTGCGTCGCCGACATCGACAATGTCATGGCACGCCCGCCCGAGGCGGCGGCGGTGCTGGCGGCGCTGGAAAAGCTGGAACGGCCGGGCTTGTTCGCGGTCTCGGCGGCCTCGCGCCCGCACTACTACGACCTGCTCGCCTACGAGGACGAAACGGTGAGCTACGAGCACCTCCTCGACGACATCGCCCGCCACCGCCGCGGCGCGCTCGGCTACTACCGCTTCTTCTCCGGCACGATCTATCCGGCCCAGAGCGCGCTGACGCGCGAGCGCGAGACCACCTGCCTCTCGGCCTTCAACGGGCTGACGCTCTATCGCGGCGCCGATTACCGCCTCGGCTCCTACCGAGACGAGGCTTACGCGCGCTGCGAGCACCTCACCTTCAACCGCCGCGTCGCCGCCGCCACCGGCCGGCGCATGCTGGTCGATCCAGGTCTCGTCCTGCGCACCCCCGGCGACCACGCCCAGCGCGGATTCGTCTCGTTCTACGCGAGCCGTGTGCGCAAGCTGGCGGTGGCGCGGCTGCGGGGGTGAAGGCGGCCGCGGACGGATCCTGGGGCGGCCGTCCGTTGTCGGCGAGGGGCGGCTGAGGGTGGGGAGCGGGCGACGGCGCTGCGGCAGAGGCCGGATCGTCACGCCGGTGGCGAACGGCTCGGTTCACCTCCCCGTCGACCTGACGGGTCATGCGGCGCCGGCCCCGATCCTTTCAGGTCTTCGAGTTCACGCCCCACCGCGTGCGGACGCGGCGAGAAGCGGAAGGCTCGACCGCTACTCGAAGCGATGATGCAGGGGCAGGACGTCTCGAGGCGGAGGCCGCGCGGCGTATTCTCGTGCCCCGTCTCGAGCGCATTCCGACGAAGCGGCAACCGGTTCGTCGGAATGCACGTCACAACAAGGACCCTGGAGACGACGGCCTGATGCAATCAGGTCGGATACGGCTCACGATCATGCCGATCGCACCGGGTTTGGCTGCTGATTCGGACGTTGCACATCGATCACGGCGGCACAGGTCGCCAGAGCACCTGCCAGAGTGTCGAGTGATCGATGCAGGAACTCCGTTTCCAGAGCCGGCATGGGTGGCAGGGCACGGAGAGCCTCGATCTGCAGCGCCAGACTTTGGTGGGAAGCCGCCAGCGCCGCCTGAAGCGTCCGAATGTGATGGCGGCGGTCGCCGAGGTCATCGCCGGCCTCGAAGCGCTGCTTCAGCGCTTCATAGCTCCGGTCCAACGCGGCCGCATCGAGGTCGATCGGCAGAATGTGGATCTCGGCCATCGCGTCAGGCAGCCCGGACGGTGCTGAGGAAGCGGCTCACCTCGGCGGTGAGGTGCTCGGACTGGCGCGCCAGCTCGGAACTGGAGGCCAGCACCTGGGATGCGGCGGCTCCGGTATCCTCCGAGGCCCGGGCGACGCCCGCGATGTTGGCTGTCACCGCGTTGGTGCCGGTCGAGGCCTGCGCCACGTTGCGCACGATCTCCTGGGTCGCCGCACCCTGCTCCTCCACCGCCGCCGCGATCGCCGCGGCCACCGTGTTGATCTCACGGATCTGGCCCGTGATGCCGCCGATCGCTGTCACCGCGTCGCCGGTCGCCCCCTGCACCCGCCCGATCTGCTCGGCGATCTCGTCGGTCGCCCGCGCCGTCTGGCTGGCCAGTTCCTTGACCTCGGTGGCGACCACCGCGAAGCCGCGGCCCGCCTCGCCGGCGCGCGCCGCCTCGATGGTGGCGTTGAGCGCCAGCAGGTTGGTCTGGTTGGCGATGTTGGAAATCAACCCGACCACGTCGCCGATGCGGGTGACCGCGCCGTTGAGTTCCTGGACGAGGTGGGCGGTGCGGCTCGCGTCGTCCATGGCGCGCTGGGCGAGCGCTGCCGAACTCTGCACCTGCCGACCGATCTCCTGCACCGAGGCGCCGAGTTCCTCGGCCGCGCTGGCCACGGTGCCGACATTCGAGGCCGCCTCCTCGGCGGCGGCCGCCACGGTGGAGGATTGCGCGGCGGTTTCGCCGGCGGTGCCCGTCATCTGCTGGGCGGTCGCCTGCAACTCGGTAGCCGCCGAGGAGACCTGGCCGACGATCCCGCCCACCGCCTGCTCGAAGCCGTCGGCGAGTTCGACCATCGTGCGGCGGCGCTCGGCCGCGGCGGCCGCATCGGCACGTTGCTTGACCTCCGCCTCCTCGGCGGCCTTGCGGGCGACCATCGCCTTGATGCCCTCGACTGCACGGCCCACCATCCCGATCTCGTCGCCCCGCTCGGCCTCCTTGATCTGCGCGTCGATCTCGCCCCGCTCCATGCGCGCGAGGACGGAGACGAGGTTCGCGAGCGGGCGCGTCAGGCCGAACACGACGATCGCCAGGGCGAGGCCGAGGGTGGCGAGCAGGCCCGCGACCGCGGCGGTGATGAGGATCGTGGTGGCCTGCGCGGCCCTTGCCTGCGCGTTCGTCTTGGCCTGGGTGAGTTCCCGGGTCAGGACCTCGAGCCGAGATTGCACGATCTCGCGGACCTTCGCACGGACGGGCGACGCTTCAACCTGAGCGATTGCTGTCGCGCCCGCGTTGTCGTTGCGGAGGCCGGCCGCGTTCGAGCGATCGACGATGCCGTAATAGGTCTCAACGAGCGTTTGGATCTCCCGGTTCGCAGCCGTTCGTTCGGGCGTGTTGGCGAGGTCCATCAACGTGTCGATCGCCCGGTAGGTGCCTGCCTTGGCCGCCTCGTACCGGGCCTTGTAGGTCGCGAGTTTGGCTTCGCTGGTCTCGTTGGCGATATTGCGGTTCTGGACCGTCGCCTCGGTGACGCTGATGCGGATGTTGAGGACACTCTCGAGCCGCTTAGCCTCGACGTCGACGATGCTGCCCGTCTGGTTGCTCAGCATCGAGAATGTGTGCTGTGCATAGTACACGATGCTGGCCGACACGATGCCGATGATGACGAGTGGAACTGCGATCTTCAGTGAGATTCTTGCATTCGCCAGGAGATTCATGGCTGTCCCTCGGTTTTGTCAATCTACGTCCGATGGGCCATCATTGCCTGTATTGATTTCGAATCCGTGAGTGCAGCATCGAGGTTCGATATCCGTCCGGCGGAACAAAGCGATCAAAGCGATCTTTTGAGGACCTGAGCCCCTCTGTGATCCGGCGCAGAGGCGTGTTTTGTACGCTTTTGGGATGCCTGGCGTTGCACTCCGGCGGCGTTCATGGCCAAAACCGGCGATGCCGACTCGCCGCGGATCCTCCTACCAGCTCCTGAAGCTCCTCGAAGCGAGCGGCCAGATCGGTGTCTGGTCGCTCGACGTGCGAACCGGCGAGATGAGAGGATCGGCAGGCCTCGCGCACATCACGGGCCTGTCGCAGGACGAGAGCCCGCTCGGCCTGCTGGACGGTCTCATTCATCCCGACGACCGGGAGGTGCACGGCGAA
>JAESFL010000384.1_pt1 | contig 34452 bp, 36 predicted proteins | sample 9269401 | NCBI WGS metagenome assembly JAESFL01 (sample SAMN14506025, study PRJNA617098) | algae metagenome | isolation source: Gloeocapsa sp. UFS-A4-WI-NPMV-4B04 and co-occurring heterotrophs from desert... | place: USA: Utah | collected 2006-10-01 | reverse complement strand
CCGCCACCCGCACCCGAAGATCGAGAGAATAGCAGTGACCCATGATCCACCTCCCGTTCCAGAGAGTGAATCACAGCTCCACTCCCCTCAGAAGCCCAAGAGTCCCATTTCCAGTCCGGTGCTCTAGCCCCCACTTTTTCCGAGTTCGCCATGGGTCTCCTCCGCCGCGTCGTACCACCCCTCCTTGGCCTGTCCTGCGTTGTCGCGCTGGCGACGCCCAGCCATGCGGCCTGTATGGAGACCGTGGCGTCCTTCAAGCGGGTGGTCGAAAGCGACGCCCGTTCGGGGAACATGAACCAGTCGGTCTATCGTCGGGTGAAGCCGGAGCTCGACCGGGCGGAGGCAGCCTGCGCGGCAGGACGGGATGCGGAATCCGAGCGGATGATCAACACCACGAAGAGCCGTTTCGGTTATCGTTGACAAGAAGACCAGACATGATCTCCGCGGCCTTAGCCGAAGGGCGGCTGGGCTGCCGGGGGTCGCTCCGTGCGAAAGGATCCCAGTTCAGAGCGAGGCTATGGCCGACGCGAACCCGGAGGGCCGCCGGGCTCCCGCTCCTCCCCGAAGGCCCAGTGGAAGAAGGAGCGCAGGAACACGGGCATCCTGACCTCGTCGATGTCGTCCGGTCCGCGAATCACGCGGGCATCGACGAGTTCGGGACTTGGCTGCCGGGCAATATTGGCCCGGATCCGCTCCGCGATCTCGTCGGCGGTCTCGGCGAACTGCATCGGGCGGAGATGCCCCATCGAGGGCCATTGACGGACGACGATCCAGTGATCGGCGATGCGGCCGGCACTTTCGTCGAGCCCGGTCTCCTCCTTGAGTTCGCGCAGGACGCCGGCAGCGAGATCGACCGTTCCATCGGCACGAAGATCCGAGCGATCCGGCGTACCGGCAGGGAAGTAGATCCGCCCCGCATTGGCGGTGCCGCCCCCCATCACGCCACAGACATAGGCGCCGTCGGAGCCCTGGAGCGCCGCGGAGGCGAAGCCGTTGGCGACGTTCGGATCCGGGTAGCCGAGATCCCGCCATGCGAGAAAATCGGCGAAATCCGTCTCGAAATAGGAAGAGCGGACCGTGTCGCCCTGCTCTTCGTAGCGCTTGATCAGGAGCACGCGCCCATTGAAGAGCTGCGGCTTCCCTGCGGTCTTTTCTGACCAGTTCGCCGAAACTGCGGCCCGGTTCTCCGCCGCCCAGCGCCAGTCGTGCGGTTCGCAGCGCGCATCGATGCGCCGCGCGCGGAAAATCGCGGGCTCGCGGTTCACAACAGCAACTCGCCCCGGCTGATCACCACCGCGCCGCCGCCGATCTCCGCCGACACAAGCGCTCCCTGGCGGATCGTGAGCTGCAGGGCGATGTCGCTCGGCCGTCCCATCTCGACGCCCTGGCGGATAGGGATGTTGTGCTCGCCCTCGCCCAACGGCTCGAACTGCATCAGGGCGCCCGCGAAGGACGCCGCCGCCGAGCCCGTGGCGGGATCTTCGGTCAAGTTGGGAGCAGGGAAGAACATGCGCGACCGAAAGCCCTCGCCGTCGCGGGTGTAGACATAGACCGACGGGTGCGTGGAATCTCCGAACACCGCATCGAAGCTCTCGGACGACACCCGCGCCCTCGCCAGAGCATTGAGAGAGGCCACCGGCACGAGATCGTAGGGGACGCCGGCCGAATGCCGCGAGGGCGTGTGGCGATCGAAACCGATCTCCTTGGGGTCGAGGCCAAGCGCCCAGGCAGCCCGCGCGGTATCCTGGCCCTCGCCCGCCACCTCGGGTAAGCGCGGCAGGCGGAAGCGCGCCCGGCCCCTGCCCTCGCCGGTCACCTCGACCGCGCAGGAGATCACGCCGACCGTTTCCTCAAGGCCGAACAGGACGGCACCAGGCTCGTCATTCCGGTCGAGAAGCGCGAGCAGCACCGCGGTGCCAACCGTCGGATGACCGGCGAAGGGCAGTTCGTGGCTCGGTGTGAAGATGCGAAGTTGCGCCCGATGCCGCTCGTCCTGCGCGGTGTGGACGAATACGGTCTCGGAGAGGTTGAACTCTTTGGCGACCGCCTGCATGCGCGCGGTGTCGAGACCCTCTGCATCGAGCACCACCGCGAGGGGATTGCCCGCGAGGGCGTTCTCCGTAAACACGTCGAGGGTGACAAAACGGCGGGGCATCGGCGAATCCTCACATCAGGCGTCGCGACCGTAACGACGCGACAGCAACGCGTCGATGGCAGAGCTCACATGGTCGGAGCCGCACGCTCCGGCACCTCGATCTCGACCACGAGGGGACAATGGTCGCTTGCCTTCGGGCGGTCCCAGCCCACCCGCGGGTAACGGTCGGCGCGCGTCGCGAGATAGCCCAACGAACGGTCCCCATGCGTGGGATCGAGGGGCACGCGATACGGCAGGCCTCGTCGGATCAGCTCCACCTGAGGCTCCGGATTGGCCGTGGCCAGCGCCGGCGAGAGAAGGATGTAATCAAGCTGCGTGTGCTGCTCTTCGATAACGCCCTCCTCTAGGACCTGCCGGAAGTGAAACGTCCAGCGTTCCCGCGGGGGAAGGCTGTCCAGGGGATTGACGGCGAAATCCTCGAACAGAGCGTCGATGCCACTCGGCCGGGTCGCCTCCAGGACCCCGCCGGGGCCTATGCGTTCGCGAAAGTCGTTGAGGTCGCCCGCGATGATCCAGTTCGCCTCCCGCCATTCCGGGCCGAACCGCTCCTCGATAATGCGTCGCACCGCACGGGCTTCTGCCTGCCGAATTGGCTGCGTCATGCGCCGCCCGTTCTCCCGCTCGGCGATTGCCTTGAAGTGGCAGATGAAGACAACAAGCTCCGTGCCGTTCAGGTCGAGGGTCACCTCCAGACAATCCCGGTTGAAGATCAGGTCCCCGGGCTTGATCCCGAAGCCGGCGAGTTCGTCGTTGTGCACGTCGAGATCCCCGAACGTGCGCTCCTGGTGCGAGCGCGCCCGTATCTGCTTCTTGTTCCCGAATAGGGAGAGGCGCGCCGCGAACGCCACATCGATACCACGCGGATCGTTCCCGTCGATCAAGCGGTAGTGGCCGTATCGGATATCGCCCAAGCGATGGACGTAATTCGCAAAAAAGGGCTGCAGCACGCCCAGGTTGTCGACCTCCTGAAGGATCAGGAGGTCGGCCCGGGTTTCCGCGATTGCCAGGCCGCAGAGTTCGCGCTTGTCGTCCTCCAGGGCCACCGCGACGGAACGTTCCACGAGCTCGCGCTTCGCGGGTTCCTGCACGTCGAAGAGCGACAGGGCCGGCCCGGTCTCGGGCCGTTCCTTCGGCCCGAAGCTCTGGCGCGATGCCAGGTTCTCGACGTTGAAGGTGCAGATTCGTAGGCGCATGCAGTCGACCGTAGGGCAGCGGATCGGCAACCCGGAGGGCTGTGGTTTGTTCCGCGCTTGTCCTCTCCTTGCTCGGGCGAGGGCAGGATCGGCCTACACCTCCTCGGCCAGGAAGCGGCGGCTTGGGTTCACGAACTCCTCCTGCGCCGCCACGGTGAGGATTTCCCGGGACCCTGCCTCCTCGGTCCGCTTCATGAGGCCGTAAACCGACGAGGCGGCTTCGCTGATCGCATCGGCGGCCGAGCGGGTGCGGGCATAATGCACGAAGAAGAGGGCCGCGATCGCATCCCCGGCGCCATTGACCGAGAGTGACAGCTTGGGGGTTCTCACCCGCCAGAACCGCCCGCCCTCCCCAACCACGAGGTCGATGGCATCATCGGGAGTCTCCCCGATCTGCACGGATGTCACGAGCACCACCTTGGGCCCGAGGAGGTGTACCGCGGCAGCCGCCTCCTTGAGGGAGGCCAGGCTCTGGGTGTTGATCCCGGAGAGATAGTCGAGTTCGAACTGGTTCGGCGTGATGATGTCGGCGGAAGGCACGGCCTGCTCGCGCATGAATTCCGGGATGCCCGGCCGCACGAATACCCCCCGCCCTACATCGCCGATCACGGGATCGCAGCAATAGAGCGCCGCCGGGTTAGCAGCCCTAACGCGGGCAACGGCAGAGAGAATCGCGTTCCCGATATCGGCCGAGCCCATATAGCCCGAGAGCACACCGTCGCACCGCGGCAGCACGCCCCGATCCTCGATCCCATCCACGAGTTCCTCGATGGCCGGGCCGTCGAACACCCGCCCCTTCCAGGCCCCGTAACCCGTATGGTTCGAGAATTGGACCGTATGGATCGCCCAGACTTCGACCCCGAGCCGCTGCATCGGGAACACCGCCGACGCGTTCCCGACATGGCCGTAGGCAACATGCGACTGGATGGAGAGCACGTTCATACGGACCTCGGGCCAGAGACGACGCAGGCGATCTGCGACCGGAGGGAGAGGACTTTCATGCGAACCTCGGGCCTTGGAGGGCGGGCCACGCGCGACCGGACGGGGAGAACGTTCATGCGGACCTCGGGGCGTGCAGGCGACGGGCCGGGAGCCCGGCTGAGGACATCGGCGTTAACGCAGCAGCTCCGTCATCGCAAATCAGTTGCGGTGATCCTACCTATCAACGCGAAGCGAGACCCCGAGGCCCATGGATATCGAAACCCTCAAGACCACGTTCATGGACTTCGTGCGTACCCACCAGGTCTGGGCGCCGTTCATCGTCGCGGGGCTCGCTTTCGGGGAATCGATCGCGGTTCTGTCGCTGATCGTGCCCGCAACCGTGCTGCTGGTCGGAGTCGGAGCCTTGATCGATTCGGGCGGCCTTGCCTTCTGGCCCATCTGGGCCGGAGCGGCCGTGGGGGCCGTCCTCGGCGACTGGGTCTCCTTCGAGTTCGGCCGCTATTTCAAGGACACCGCCAAGACGACTTGGCCCCTCAACCGCCAGCCTCAGGCCGTCGAGCGGGCCGAAGGCTTCATGCAGCGCTGGGGCGCAGGAGGGGTGTTCATCGGCCGGTTCTTCGGCCCGATCAGGGCGTTCGTGCCCCTCGTTGCCGGCGTATTCCGGATGCCGCGACCGACTTTCCTGAGCGTGAACGTGGCCTCGGCGCTCGTCTGGGCCTTCTTCCTCCTGAGCGCCGGAGACGTCGCAGGCGACGCCGCCGGGCACCTCATGGGGCGGCTTGGATTTTAGAGCTGCTTCCAGTTGCGTGGAATCAGCTCTTGTCCTTGGTCCGACGCGTTTTCTCCACGTGAGTCGGATCAACCTCAGTCAGAGCGACGCCCTAGGCACCACCCGCGCCCGTATCCGCTGAGCGGCGGGCCGTAATTATGGATGCAATCAGCTCGACGCCCGCTTGACGAAGCGGTCGTCGAAGGTCGTCATGAGGTCGATCTTCGCGTCCTTGAGTTCCGGATCGAGGGTCTTGAGCATATCCATCACGCCCGTCATGCCGCTCTGCGCCACGATGCCGTCGCGGGAATAGCTCTCGAGCGAGTTCTGCACCGCCTTGATGTAGAGCGGCTTGTCTCCGAGGTGGTACTCGGGCGGAACGAGATCCGCGACATCCTCGGGCTTCGCGGTCTGGAGCCACTTGAGTGATTTCACGAAGGCGTTCACCAGACGCTGCATCGTCACCGGATTGGCGTCGATGAAATCCTTCTTGGTGTAGAGGGTCGCGGCCGGATTCGAGCCGCCGAACAGCGCCCGGGTTCCGGCCTCGGTCCGGGTGTCCACGAGGACCTGCACATCTCCGTCGGCCTCGAGCTTTGCGATCACCGGGTCGAGATGGGAGATCACGTCGATCTCGCCCTTCTTCATGGCGGCTACCGCGCTTGCTCCCGAGCCGACCCCGATGATGGCTGCATCCGAGGGCTTCAGCCCGGCTTTCACCATGGCGTATTGGGCGGTCAGCGCGGTTGAGGAGCCAGGCGCGGTGACACCGATCTTGAGGCCCTTGAAGTCTGCAGGCGACTTCACCTGGCCCACCTTGTCCTTCTTGACGGCGAGCACGATGGCCGGGAAACGGCCGAGTTCGGTGACGGCCCGGATGTCCTGGCTCTTCGCCTGCATGCGGATCGTGTGCTCGTAAGCCCCCGTGACCACATCGACCGAGCCGCCGACGAGAGCCTGCAGCGAGCGCGCCCCGCCGCCGAAGTCGTTGACCTCGACCTCGACCCCCTGCTCCTTGAAGTAGCCCTTCCGCTCCGCCACCGTGAGGGGGAGGTAGTACAGGAGCGGCTTGCCCCCGACGCCCAGCGTCACCTTCGTCTTCTCGGGCGTCCCCTGCGCGAAGGCCCGGGGACCGATCGCGAGGCCGAGGCCCGCAGCGCCGGTCGCGATGAGGAATTGACGGCGTTCCATGTGGGTTTCCTCCCTGATTTGAAGGGAGGATTACGCAACGACGCCGGCTTGTCGACCCAGACCCTGAAGCCGTTTCTCCTTTCCTGGGGTCAGCTCCCTGTCTTCGCTCGACGAGTTCGCACGTGAGTCTGGTCCACCTCACTCAGAACCAGGCGCTAGAGCTGTCTCCCCTCAGTTGGAAACAGCTCTCGTCTTCGCTTGAACGCGTTTTCTTGACGTGAGCCGGATCCACCTCACTCGAAAACGCCCTAATTGTGGGCCGTCGTCGAGGCCACGGGCCGCCAGACGAGGAGGCGGTTCTCCACCAGGGTCACGAGGGTGTCGATGAGGATCACGAACACCGCCAGGATCAGCATGCCGGCGAACACGCCCGTCACGTCGAAGACGCTCTCGGCCTCGTGGATCTTGTAGCCGAGCCCCGCCGAGGATCCGAGATATTCCCCCACCACCGCGCCCACGAGTGCGAAGCCCACGGAGGTGTGAAGCGACGAGAACATCCAGGTGAGCGCTGCGGGCCAATAAACATGCCGCAGAAGTTGCCGCTCGTTCATGCCGAGCATGCGGGCATTGGCGAGCACCACGGGCGAGACCTCGCGGACGCCCTGGTAGACGTTGAAGAAAACGATGAAGAACACGAGCGTGAAGCCGAGCGCCACCTTGGACCAGATCCCGAGCCCGAACCAAAGGGCGAAGATCGGCGCCAATACCACGCGTGGCAGAGCATTCGCGGCTTTGATGTAGGGGTCGAAGACGGCGGCAAGCAATTCGCGCCGGGCGAACAGAAAGCCGAAGAGAATGCCGCCGACCGCGCCCGTCACGAAGGCGAGAATTGTCTCGACGAGCGTGATGTAGAGATGCCGCCAGATCTCGCCCGTGGCGAAGAGCTTCCAAACCCGCGCCAGCACATCGAGGGGCGTCGAGAAGAAGAACTGGATCTGCTTTGGCTGACCCAGGATCGGGTAGACGGTCAGCACATGCCAGACCGCCAGCATAGCGAGGCCGACCAGAACCTGGAGAGTGAGGAGCTTCGTCCGGCTCATACGGCTGCCCCCTCCCCCTGTGCATAGGCCTTCTGGACCTCGACCCGCAGGCTCGACCAAATCTCCCGGTGGATGTGGTGAAAGGCGGGCTCCAGGCGCACCTCCGCGATGTCGCGCGGGCGCGGCAGGTCGACCATGAAATCACCGATGATCCCCGCCTCGGGGCCTGCGGACATCACAACGACCCGGTCGGAGAGCGAGATAGCCTCTTCGAGATCGTGGGTCACGAAGATCACGGCCTTGCGGTTCGCGGCCCAGAGTTCGAGGAGCAGGTTACCCATGATCTGCCGTGTTTGTGCGTCGAGAGGCCCGAAGGGCTCATCCATGAGCAGGATCTCGGGGTCGCGGATCAGGACTTGGGCGAGCGCCACCCGCTTGCGCTGGCCGCCCGAAAGCATGTGAGGGTAGCGGTCCAGGAAGGCCGAGAGCCCCACTCGCCGCAGCCATTCCCGGGCTTGCGCCTCTGCCTTGGCACGGGACACGCCGGCGGGTTCGAGCGCAACCGCCACGTTGTCGAGCGCCGTCTTCCAGGGCATCAGGGCATCTGCCTGGAAGAGATAGCCAGCCCGGCGATTGAGCCCGGACAGCGGCGTTCCGAATATCCCGACCTGCCCGTCCGATGGCTTGAGGAGGCCTGCAGCCGCATTGAGAAGCGTCGACTTTCCACAGCCCGTCGGACCGACTACGGCCACGAATTCGCCAGCTCTGACGGCCAAGTCGATCCCCGTCACGGCCGTGTAGCGCCCGCCGCCTGCCAGGCCGAATGCGATGGCAATGTTCTGCAGGGCGACCGCCGGCGCGGTCGTCGAGGGCTGGGCCATGGCGATGAGGGCGTTTCCCGCGCTCGTGGAGCGGCGCTTGGCCGTCAGCCTATCGCCTCGCCTCAGCTTGGCAAGTGGTGCCGCCTCCCTAAAGGAACCGCCTCTCAGGCCCGCCGTTCCTATCCCAAGGCAACCGCCATTGAAGGGAAATCCTCATGGGCAAAGGCAAGATGAACGGCGACAACTCCGCCGACAGTAAGAGCCAGCACCTCGACAAGAAAGCCCGCGGCTCCGGTGGCACGATGAAGAACCGAGCCGATCCCGGCAAGCAGGACAATAACAAGGCACAGAACACGAAGGCGAACGATCAATGAAAAACCTCGCCCCGCGGGCGGGGAGAGGTCGAGTCACTCATGCGAACGGGTGAGGAGCCGCGAAGGAAGCTATCTTAGCGACCGGCCCTTCACCCGGAACTACCCCCAGGTGGAAAAAGGAGGTCAGTTCCGGCTCTTGTCCACCAACGCCTTCTCCTTGATCCACGGCATCATGCCGCGAAGGCGCTCGCCCACTTCCTCGATCGGGTGCGCGGCCATCCGGGCGCGCGTGGCCTTGAACGAGGTTTGGTTGACGCGGTTCTCGAGCATCCAGTCGCGGGTGAACTTGCCGCTCTGGATGTCGGTGAGCACCCGCTTCATCTCGGCCTTGGTTTCGGGCGTGATGATGCGCGGACCCGTCACGTACTCGCCATATTCGGCGGTGTTCGAAATTGAGTAGTTCATATTGGCGATGCCGCCCTCGTAGATCAGGTCTACGATGAGCTTCACCTCGTGGAGGCACTCGAAATAGGCCATCTCGGGGGCATAGCCGGCTTCGACGAGGGTCTCGAAGCCCGCCTTGATGAGCTCCACGAGGCCGCCGCAGAGCACCACCTGCTCGCCGAAGAGATCGGTCTCGCATTCCTCCTTGAAGGAGGTCTCGATGATGCCGGCCCGCCCGCCGCCATTCGCCGAGGCGTAGGAAAGGCCGATGTCGTGGGCGTTGCCGGTGGCGTCCTGGTGGATCGCAATCAGCGTCGGCACGCCGCCGCCACGCTGGTATTCGGATCGCACGGTGTGGCCCGGCCCCTTCGGGGCGACCATCAGGACGTCGAGATCCTTCCTGGGCTCGATGAGATTGAAGTGCACGTTGAGCCCGTGCGCGAAGAGGAGGGCTGCGCCCTCCTTCATGTTGGGCGCGAGGTCGGAGCGGTAGATGTCGGCCTGCAGCTCGTCCGGGGTCAGCATCATGACGACGTCGCCCCACTTGGCGGCTTCCGCGACTTCCATGACCTTGAGACCCGCCGTCTCGGCCTTCGCCACCGAGGGAGAACCTTTGCGCAACGCTACGGCGATGTCCTTCACGCCGGAATCCCGCAGATTCAGCGCATGGGCGTGGCCCTGGCTGCCGTAACCCACGATGACGACCTTCTTGCCTTTGATGAGGTTGATGTCGGCATCGCGATCGTAATAGACGCGCATTGGTCTCAAGTCCTTCCGTCGAAGGGGCCCTGCCCCGAAGTCGTGCATTTCGTTGCGGAACCGCCCGCGCGGGAGCAACTTTTGTGGTTCGGCGCTGCCGCTTGTAGCGATCAGCGGAGCCCTGGCAAGTCGCTGCGGCGCAAAAAGACCATGCCTGCTGATCCCCGTGCGCATCCTAATCCGCCGAGGCGGGAGGGGCTACCAGGGACGCGGAGCCGGCGGATCCGAAGGCGCAGGTCAGCGAAATCGCATGGTCGTCTGGGAGTCCGAGGCGCCGTCGGGGATCGACCACCGTTCCCGCCACCATGGCTGCCACGAAAGCGCGCAGACCAGGCATGCGGGTCATCGGCGCGGCGATATGATCCCGTAGCCAGGGCAAGCTTCGACCGTCCGACTGGTAGAAGGGCGTGAAGCCGTAGCTGAGAGCTTGGTAGAGCCGCACATGTCAGCGCCGCAGGCGTGCATAGGTTGCGAGCGCGTCTCCCATCTCCGCGCCCCCCTCCAGAGCTATGCAGAGCGCCCGCGCATCGAGGAGCGCCATGTTGGCCCCCTGCCCGAGTTGAGGGCTTGCTGCGTGCGCGGCATCTCCGATGGCCGCGAGCCCTTCCGCCACGGGCCGCTTCAAGGTGTGATGCGTCTAGCGCGCCAGGGTCAGGGCGTCGGGGTCCTGGATCCGGTCGAGGAGAGAGAGCGTTTCGGGCCACAGGTCGAAGATGCGGGATTTCCAAGCCGCGAGGCCCTCGCGCTGCCATGCCTCGTAGGCGGCAGGCTTCAGGCTCCAGAAGAAAGCCGCGAGGGGTTCGGGACGGTCCAGGGTTCGGCCGATGGGCAGCACGCCCACCATGACGCTCGCGCGCTCGTAGCGTTGTTCCAGCGCATGAGGGTCGAAGTTCCGGCCGTCCCAGGGCAGGCTCGCCCAGAGCGCGCCATAAGGCAGATCGGGCGGGAGCGGCTGCGCCCCAAAAGCGGGGCGCAGCGCCGAGCGGGTTCCGAGCGCGTCGATCACGAGATCGAAGGGCCCCGCCGTGGCACTGTCGGCACGGACGAGCCGAGTGCGGGATCCCGCAAGGCGCTCGATCCCGGCAACGCGCCACCCGGTCTCGAACGCAAGCCCTGCCCGCAGAGCCGCCTCGTACAGGGTCGTGAAAAGCGCGCCACGATGCACAGCCACCCCGAAGGCTTGACGCCCGAGATGCGCATAGTCGACATCGAGAACGATGCGTTGCGAGGGACAGGCGCGGCCGAACAATCGGTCGATCCGCTGACCCAGACCGAGGATGCGCTCTGCAAGGCCCAGCTCGGCCAGAACGGCGAGTCCCGTGGGCTGAAGGATGAGTCCTGACCCAACCGCACCCGGTTGCTCGAACTGATGGAACAGGGCGACCCGGTGCCCGGCCCGATGCAGCATCAAGGCAACACCGAGCCCGGCCGGCCCGCAGCCTGCCACGGCGATATCGAGAATGCGTTGTGTCATGCGATTCGGTAGCGCCCCAGAGTTGCGCGACCTTAGCGTTTGCGCTTGCCCTGGGCGATACACCGGTCTGCCGCCATATATGGGCCGATGTAGCGTGAGCGCGGAGCCCTGGAATGGATCAACCCCTTGCAAGCCCGGCGGACATCGTTGCCTTCTGGCGTGAGGCCGGGCCGGATCGCTGGTTCGGCAAAGACGTGGCCTTCGACCAAGCCTGCCGCGACCGCTTCATGGCGACCTACGAGGCCGCGGCCCGGGGCGACCTCAACGAGTGGGAACTCACCCCCGAGGGCGCGCTTGCGGTCGTCCTGCTCCTCGACCAGTTCCCCCGCAATATGTTCCGCGGCACCCGCCGGGTCTATGCCACGGACCAGACAGCCCTCTTGGCCGCCGACCGGGCCGTGGAGCGGGGCCGGGACCGGGAGGTGGAGCCGGAGCTCAGGCGCTTCTTCTACCTGCCCTTCATGCATTCCGAGGCCCTGCACCATCAGGACCGCTCAATCACGCTGAACGAGGCCCTCGGCGACCCCGAGGTGGTGCAATGGGCGCGCCACCACCGTGACATCGTCGCTCGCTTCGGCCGCTTCCCGCACCGGAATGCGGTCCTGGGGCGCGAGAGCACACCGGAGGAGAAGGCGTTTTTGCGGGAGAGTGAATTCAAGGGTTGACCCCTCCGACGCCTCCGCTCGAACCGGGCTTTCGCCTCAGCGTTCACCCTCGATCAGGAGGAGATACGCCATGAAATCCAACGAGCAGAACAAGTCTCAGGAGCGGAACACCGGCGCGCCGAAGCCTGGCCAACATCAGGAGAGCCGGGATCACAATAAGCACAACCGTTCGGGCCAGGGCGATCACAAGCCCCAGAAGCACAGCCCGGCTGAGGAGAAGCATTGAGCGGATTGCGGAGGGCGCCTACAGCCCCTCCGCGCCCCGCGCCATGGCCGCGATGCCGGTGCGGGAAACCTCGGCAAGGCCCACGACCGTCATGAGCTTGATGAAGCGTTCCACCTCTTCCGTTGAGCCCGTGAGCTCGAACACGAAGGAGGTGAGCGTGGCGTCGAGGGTGCGAGCCCCGAAGGCGGAGGCGAGGCGCATGGCCTCGACCCGGTGATCGCCCTTGCCCACCACCTTCACGAGGCAGAGCTCCCGCTCGATGGCCTCGCCCTGCAAGGTGAGGTCCACGACCCGGTGCACGGGCACGAGGCGCCCAAGCTGGCTCTTGATCTGCTCGATGACCGCATTGGTGCCCGCGGTCACGATGGTGATGCGCGAGATATGCGCCTCGTGCTCGGTTTCGGTGACCGTGAGGCTCTCGATGTTGTAGCCGCGGCCCGAGAACATGCCCGCGATGCGCGCCAGGACGCCGGGCTCGTTGTCGACCACGATGGCGAGCGTGTGCCGGTTGATGGGCTCGATGCGGGTCGGGTCGGGGTAATGGGTGCTCATCAGGGTCATCGCGTTTCTCGTCCAATGCTTCCTTAAGGGCTGTCGCCCCATCTGTGAAATCCGCCTCCTGGAGACCGAGCCACACGGCTCATGCCACCCGCCGGTAAACCTCGACCGGCTCCTCATCGACCTCGTCATGGGCAAGCACCCAGGGTTCCTTGAGCGCTTCCTGGAGCCACTCCCTATAGGCCGGCAGGGAGAGGATCGTGTCCATGTAGGCACTCGTGGGGGCCTCGACGGGAACCGAGTAGGTAGCAAGGCGCGTCACCACGGGGGCGAACATGGCATCCGCAGCCGTGAACTTGCCGAAGAGGAACGGCCCCTGGGTGCCGAAACGCTGCCGGGCCTCCCGGAAGATCTGCTCCACCCGCACCACGTCCCGGGCTACCGCCCCGCCCCGGTCTCGGGCCGGGAACTTCTTGCCGAGATTCATCGGACAGGCGGCCCGCAGAGCCTGGAACCCCGCATGCATCTCGGCCGCAACCGACCGGGCCATGGCCCGCGCCGCGGGATCAACGGGCCACAATGCGGAGGAGTAGGTCTCGGCCACGTATTCCATGATGGCGATCGTTTCCCACACGGTCACCTCCCCGTCGATCAGGATCGGAACCTTGCCGGCGGGCGAATGTCGACGGATCCGGTCATTCGTGTCCGTCTGGTCGAGGGGGATCACGATCTCCTCGAAGGCGATGCCGAGATGCTTCATGAGCAGCCACGGCCGCATCGACCAGGAGGAATAGAGCTTGTTTGCGATCACGAGAGTGGGCATCGGAAGGCTCGCGAATGGGAGTGATCGCAGAAGTGTCGCTTACAGGCCGGGCGAAGACCAACGAGAAGGCGTGAAGGGGTCCATCACGGCTCGTGATCGCAACCGGACTCATTCCAGCCGCCGGTGTGCGGCGGGCGGGGAGCCCGAGGCGGACCCTCGGACTCGCGCGCCAGCCCCTCGGCAAAACCTCGGCCCTTACACCAGCATCTTCCCCTTCTCGTCGATCACCGACCCGATGTCCTGGCCCGTCTCGCCCAGATAGTCGTTGAGGAGCATCTCGTTGTGGGCCTTGCCCGAGGGGATCATCGGGAAGCAGTTCTCGGTCTTGTCCACGACGCAGTCAAAGATCACGGGGCGGTCGACGGCGATCATTTCCTTGATGGCGTCATCGAGGCCGCCCGGTCTGTCGCAGCGCATGCCGACGGCACCGTAGGCTTCGGCAAGCTTCACGAAATCGGGCAGGCTCTCGGAATAGCTTTGGGAATAGCGCCCGCCGTGCAGCAGTTCCTGCCACTGGCGGACCATGCCCATATACTCGTTGTTGAGGATGAAGATCTTGACCGGCAGGCGGTACTGCACGGCGGTGGACATCTCCTGCATGTTCATGAGGATCGAGGCCTCCCCCGCGATATCGACCACGAGGGCCTTCGGATGCGCGAGCTGGGTGCCGATCGCCGCCGGCAGGCCGTAGCCCATGGTCCCTAGGCCGCCCGAGGTCATCCAGCGGTTCGGCTCCTCGAACTTGAAGTACTGCGCGGCCCACATCTGGTGCTGACCCACCTCCGTGGTCACGAAGGTCTCCCGCCCGCGCGTGAGCTCGTAGAGGCGCTGAACCGCGTATTGCGGCTTGATGGATTCCGTGGAGGGCCGATAGGAGAGACAGTTGCGGCCGCGCCAGCCCTGCACCTTATCCCACCAGCCCTTCAGGGCCATCTTGTCGAGCTGAGGCGAGGTCGCACGCCACAGGCGCACCATGTCCTCCAGGACATGGGCGCAGTCGCCGATGATCGGGATATCGACTTTCACGTTCTTGTTGATCGAGGAGGGGTCGATGTCCACGTGAATGCGCTTCGAGAACGGCGAGAACGCATCGAGCCGACCCGTGATGCGGTCGTCGAAGCGCGCGCCGATGTTGATCATCACGTCGCATTCGTGCATCGCGAGGTTGGCCTCGTAGGTTCCGTGCATGCCGAGCATTCCGAGGAACTGCGGATCGGAAGCCGGATAGGCCCCGAGACCCATGAGGGTCGAGGTGATCGGGAAGCCGGTCAGGCGCACGAGGTCTCGAAGCAACGCCGCCGCATGCGGGCCCGAATTGATGACACCACCGCCGGTGTAGAAGACCGGGCGCTTCGCGCCAGCCATCAGCTCCACGGCCGCGCGGATCTTGTCCATGTCGCCCTTCACGGTCGGGCGGTAGGTCTTGTGCTGGTTGCTCGTCGGGCGGGCGTAGGAGCCTGTCTTGAACTGGATGTCCTTGGGCAGGTCCACCACCACCGGACCGGGGCGGCCATTCGCAGCGACGTAGAACGCCTCGTGCAGAATCCGGGGCAGATCCTCGATCGATTTGACGAGGTAGTTGTGCTTCGTGCAGTGGCGCGTGATCCCGACGGTATCGCATTCCTGGAAAGCATCCGAGCCGATGAGATGGGTCGGCACCTGGCCCGTGATGCACACGAGCGGCACGGAATCCATCATGGCGTCCGTGAGGCCCGTGACCGCGTTCGTGGCGCCCGGTCCCGAGGTCACCAGCACCACGCCGACCTTGCCCGACGAGCGGGCGTAGCCCTCTGCCGCATGCACGGCGGCCTGCTCATGGCGCACCAGGATGTGCTGCACTTTCTCCTGGTGGAAGAGCGCGTCGTAGATCGGGAGCACCGCGCCGCCCGGATAGCCAAAGAGCGTGTCGACCCCCTGATCCTGAAGGGCGCGGATCACCATCTCGGCGCCGGTCATCATCTCGCTCATGGTCGTGCTCCGTTTCGCTATCCTGGTGTCGGGCTTGAGTTCCGGGCAATAAAAAAGGCCCCGGAGGGGGCCTCATGCGCCATCGTCGGATGCTACGGGGGTTATCCCCGCTCCGTCGACGGCGCCTCACATACGAGAATAAGCTTGCGCATCGGTGCAGCTCTCGCGATCCAAAGTTGCCGGGACGCTAGCGGAGGCGGCGGATCGGGTCAAGGGCGATCTGCGCAAGGTTGCGCTCTGCGGATCTCAGCCATGGCGATGACCCGATCAGGGCCCGTGCCCGGCAAGACTGCGCTCCACGAATTCCCAAGCCTGCTCGGGCGCGACCCAATTCCAGTCCGGAAGTTGATGGCGGAACCAGGTGAATTGTCGTTTCGCATAGGCGCGCGTATCCCCCTGCCCCCGCGCGATCGCCTCCTCGAGACTTGCCTCGCCCTTCAAATGCGCCAGGAGGCCTGGGACCCCATGGGCGCGCATCACCGGGAGCATCGGATCGAGACCGCGCCGGCCCAGCGCCCTCGCCTCTTCGAGCGCCCCGGCCTCAATCATGGCGAGAAACCGGGCGTCGATCCGTCGGCGTAGCGCGCCGCGCTCGGGCGCCAGGAACAGCTTGAGAAGTCGCCGCCCCTCCAGGGGGCCCGGCCGGCGCTCACCATGGAAGGATACGAGGGGGCGACCGGTCGCGGCGATGATTTCGAGTGCCCGCTGCACCCGCAGGCGGTCGGAGGGCCGCAAGGTGCGGCCGCTCTCCGGGTCCCGCTCCATGAGGAGACGGTGGAGAGCCGGGGTCTCGATGCCTTCGCTCTCCCGTCGCACCGCGTCCCGAACCGCTTCCGGCACCGCCGGGATCTCGGAGAGGCCCGACGTCAGCGCCTTGAAGTAGAGGCCTGTTCCGCCGACGAAAACCGGGACGAGGTCGGGCCCGAGTTCATCGAGCACTTCGACGGCGCTCGCGACGTAATGCCCGACGGAATGGTTCACGGCCCCGTCCACATGGCCGTAGAGCCGATGGGACACGCCGCCCATCTCGGCCTCGATCGGACGCGCCGTGAGGACGTGGAGGTCGCGATAGACCTGCATGGAATCGGCGTTGATCACAGCGCCGCCGAGCGCCCGCGCGACGCGCACTCCCAAAGCCGACTTGCCTGAGGCGGTCGGCCCTGCAATGACAACCGCCCCGAACCCTCGCCTTTCCGAGTTCCTCAACCGTGTCGTCCCACCGTCTCGTCGCGACCCTCGTCGCGAACCCCGATCGCCCGATCCTCAACCACGCGCTGATCGCGGCGGCCGCGCGGGTCCTGGGACATGACCCGCAAGTCGCGATCCTCGCAAGCGGAATTGCCGCCGATCTGGTCTTCGAGGGTGTCGCGGCGGAGGCAGTGGGAGCCATCCGCGCGGCGCTCGGGACGGCACCCGTCGACGTGATCGTGCAGGAAGAGGCTACCCGCCGCAAACGCCTGTTCCTCGCCGATATGGATTCCACCATGATCGGCCAGGAATGCATCGACGAGCTCGCGGATTTCGTGGGCCTCAAGGCCGAGGTATCCGCCATTACCGAGCGCGCCATGCGCGGCGAGATTGCCTTCGAGCCGGCCCTCCGGGAGCGGGTCGCGCTTTTGAAGGGGCTAGCCGTCGGCGTCATCGAAGAGATCATCGCGGCCCGCATCACGCTGACCCCCGGCGGCACAGCGCTCGTTGCCACCATGCGGGCGAACGGAGCCTACACGGCGCTCGTGTCGGGGGGCTTTACCCTGTTCACGGGGCCGATCTCGCAGGCCATCGGCTTTCACGAGCACCGCTCGAATCGGCTGATCGTCGAGGACGGCGTGCTCGTGGGTCGCGTCGAGGAGCCGATCCTCGGCCGAGAGGCGAAGCTCGCGACGCTCGTCGAGCTCAGGGAGCGCTCCGGGCTTGCGGGCCACGAGACCCTCGCGGTCGGCGACGGGGCCAACGATCTCGCCATGCTGGGCGAGGCCGGCCTCGGCGTCGCCTTCCGGGCCAAGCCCGCGGTCGCCGCCGCAGCGCATGCTCGCATCGAGCACGGGGATCTGACCGCGCTCCTTTACGCGCAGGGCTACCGCGCGGATGAGATTATGACTACCGGTTATTCGTCTGTATAGATAGACGAGACCGATGACGACTGCATGATCTTGATCGCATTCAGACAGTCGCTCTTATTATGGTAGCTCTCGCTGCTGACGGCTATTACTCTTCCATTGCTGGCGTAGTATGTCCAACGCCATTGCTTGGAAGGATCTCGGAAGGCATAATAAGACGGGTAACTTAAGATCACCATCTTACACTCTTCTGGTTGTATATATCGATAACACAACCATAAGGGCATACTGCCAAACGCTAAGCAATAAAAAAGGGCGGCCAAGCCGCCCTTTTCGGGTCTCGCAGCCGGCGATCACTCGATCGACACCGCCACGAAGCGCACCTCGCCCTGAGCGTTCGCCACGAGAAGCAGCGCCGATTTGCGGCCTTCCTTCTTGAGCGTCTCAAGGCGGCGGGTCACGTCTGCGGGGCTCGCGACGGCCTCCTGCCCGACCTCGACAATGACCTCGCCGGCCTGGATCCGCTTGTCGGCTGCAGCCGAGTTCGGGTCGACGCGGGTCACCACCACTCCCTTGGTGTCATCCTTGAGACTGTAGCGGCGGCGAAGCTCATCCGTGATGCCGGAGAGGTTCATGCCGAGCGCCTCGCGAGTGACGTTCGGGACATTGGCGGGGGGCTGCTGCAGGCCGGCCTGCTGCTGGCGCTCGCTGTCCTCGAGGCGGCCGAGCGTGACCTGCTTGATCTCCTCCTTGCCTTTGCGGACCACCACTACGTCCACGGCCTTGCCGACGGGCGAGGCCGCGACGACGCGAGGCAGATCGCGCGATTCCTTCACCTCCTTGCCGTCGAAGCGGACGATCACGTCACCCACCTCAAGCCCGGCAGGCTTGGCAGGGCCTTTTTCGTCGATGCCGGCGATCAGCGCGCCGCGTGGGGTGCCGAGCCCAAGCGCCTCGGCCGTGGGTTCGTCCACACCCTGGATGCGCACGCCGAGCCAGCCGCGGCGGGTCTCACCGAACTGGCGGAGCTGGTCGACGATCGGAACCGCGGTCGACGCCGGAACGGCAAAGCCGATGCCGACGGAGCCGCCCGTGGGCGACAGGATCGCGGTGTTGATGCCGATCACCTCGCCCTTCATGTTGAAGAGCGGTCCGCCCGAATTGCCCTTGTTGATGGAGGCGTCGGTCTGGATGTAGTTGTCGTAGGGACCCGACTCGATCTGACGGCCGCGGGCCGAGACGATGCCGGCCGTCACGGAGCCCCCGAGGCCGAAGGGGTTACCAATCGCCATCACCCAGTCACCCGGGCGCAGGGCATCGGAATCCCCGAACGGCACGGCCTTGAGGGGTTTGTCGGACTTCACCCGCAGAACCGCGAGATCCACCTTGGAGTCCTTGCCGACCACCTCGGCCTTGAGGCGGGTGCCGTCGGAGAAGATCACGCTGATGTCGTTGGCATCGCCGATCACGTGGTTGTTGGTGATCACGATCCCCGACGGATCGACCACGAAGCCGGAACCGAGCGAATTCGACCGGCGCGGGCGCTGCTGTGGGCTGTTGTCCCCTTGGCTCGGGCCCTGGCCTGGTCCTTGGCCTTGGCCGCGTCGGTTGAAGAACTCCTCGAAGAGATCCTCAAAGGGCGTTCCCTGCGGGAGTTGCGGCAGGGTGCGGTTGCGGGCCTCGGTAGTGGTGGAGGCCGAGATGTTCACGACCGCGCCCATGACCTGCTCGGCGAGATCCGCGAAGGATTCCGGCGCCGCGCGGGCGAAGCCTGGCTGGGGAACTACGACCAGAACCATGAAAGCCGCGAGCCATGCGACCGCGAGGCGCTTCGCGGAGGATGCTCGCGTCAGCGGAAGTGCGCTCACGACATTTGCCATCGGTAGTCCTCTTAAGATGTGACGACTGCTATACATTGGCGGCACGGGCTCGCATTCAAGCGCATTGGACCGCCGTCGGGCCCTATCGGCGCCGCGATTGAGGCGGAAGCGCGACTTCTGGCATCACGACTTCGCGCTTTTGAGGACCCCTTCCACGACAGGGGAATGGAGGCCTATCCTCCCGGCGCCATCCGGACGAGCCGGACGAACGCTTCGCCTGCGATCGCACACTCAACGCCACATGCGGACGAGCCAAACAATGGCAACGCCGGCGATTGCCGAGATGATCCCGACGAGCCGCATCCGGTCCGTAGGCGTATGGGCGGCCTCGAACATGGCCCGGCGCACCCCTTCGGGAAAGGCCGCAAAAAGAATGCCCTCGACCGCGAGAGCGAGGCCGAGGGCTGCAACGAGATCGAGCATACCGCGAAGGTCTATTGGGCCGGCTGTGGGGGTGGGGCCGGTGATGCAGGGGCCAACGGTGCCGCTCCCGCATTCGGTTGGGGCGCCGGGCTCGGGCGGATGACTCCGCCGCCCGTATTGCCTCGACCCTGCGCGTCGTTGAAGTAGCGGAAGAAGTCCGAGTTCGGGCTCAGGACCAGACGGGTATCGCCGCCACGCAGGCCGGTCTCGTAGGCCTGCATCGAGCGGAAGAAGCTGAAGAAGGCCGGATCCTGTCCGAAAGCCTCGGCCAGAATGCGGTTCTTCTCCGCGTCCCCTTGGCCGCGCAGTTCCTCGGCCCGGCGGTTCGCCTCGGCCAGAATAACCGTGGCCTCGCGCTCGGCCCGGGCCCGGATGATCTGGGCTTGCTGGTTGCCGTTGGCGCGCAGATCCGCGGCCTCGCGTTGACGTTCCGTCTGCATCCGCTGGAACACCGCCTGGCTGTTCGCTGCCGGGAGGTCGACCCGGGTGAGGCGCAGGTCGATGATCGCCACACCGAGATTCTGGGCCTGGCGGTTCACATCCTCCTGGATGCGGTTCATGAGGCCGCCGCGGTCGGTCCGCACGATGGCGTCCCGGGACGCGCTCGCGAGAACGTTGCGCATGGAGGCGTTCACGAAGCTCTGCAGACGTTGGTTGGCGAGAGCGATGTTGTTGACCGCCTGGTAGAAGCGCAGCGGATCGGAGATCCGGTAGCGCGTGAAGGCATCGACCTCCAGGTTCTGCCGATCGGTCGACAAGATCGTCTGAACGGGAAGGTCGAGGTCGAGGACCCGCTTCTCCAGGTAGACCACGTTCTCGATGAACGGGTACTTGAAGTGCAGGCCGGGTTCGGTGATCACGGCGCGGACGCGGCCGAACTGCAGCACCAGGGCCTGCTGGGTCTGAGGCACGGTAAAGAGGGCGGCATAGATCAGGATCGCCAAGACGCCAAGGGCGACAAGGGCGACCGTACGGACCAAGGAATTGTTCATCGGGCGGCTCCCTTACGCAGCGGCAGCGGAGTCAAAGGTCGAGACGGGAACGGGGCGGTTGCCCTCTGTCGCCGGCTTGGGATCGAACAGTCGCGGCCGGTCATCGGGTCGTTCCCTGTTGTCCTTGCTGCCCCTGTTGTCCTTGCTGCCCCTGTTGTCCCGGCGGCCCACCCTGGTTCTGCGGAGGCCGGCGCTGGAGGTCGTTGAGGGGCAGGAAGGGCACGACACCCTGGCCGTTGCCGTTCTGATCGATAATGATCTTGTCCATCCCCCCGAGAACCCGTTCCATGGTCTCGATGAAGATGCGCTCACGGATCACCTCCGGGGCCTTGCGATACTCCTCGTAGACCTGCCGGAAGCGAGACGCTTGACCGGATGCATCGGCGACCGACTGCTCGCGGTAGCCTTCCGCCTGCTGGATGGCGCGGGCCGCCTCGCCACGGGCGGCCGGCACCTGGCGGCTCGCCACGGTCTCGGCCTCGTTCTGGGAGCGGACGGCATCCTGCTGGGCGGCGTTCACGTCGAAGAAGGCCTCGCGCACCTGCGCCGGCGGCTGCACGGCCTGCAATTGGACGACGTTGACGAGCACGCCCGCGCCATACCCGTCGAGGGTGCCTTGCATGATCTCGCGCACTTCCTGCGCGACGCTCGCCTGCTCGGTGGTGAGCACCGGCTGGATGTTGCGCCGGCCGATCACCTCACGCATGACGCTCTCGGCCACGGCCTTGATGGTGCCTTCCGGGTTCTGGAGGTTGAAGACGAAGAACTGGGCTTGTGCCGGGTTGACGCGCCACTGCACGTCGAAGTCGATATCGACGATGTTCTCGTCGGCCGTGAGCATGAGGCTCTCTTCGAGCACGTCGCGGCCGCGACCCGTCTGGGCGGGGCGGTAGCCCACCGACACGGTGTTGACCTGGGTGACGTTCGGCTTCTCCACACGGCCGATCGGATAGGGCAGGTTGTAGCGCAGCCCCTCCCCGCTCTGACCCGTATAGGCCCCGAAGATCATGTTGATGCCGACCTCGTTCGGCCGCACGGTGTAGAAGCCCGTGAGCAGCCAGATCGCGATGGCGCCGAGCGCGAGGGCGACCAAGCCCTTGCCGCCCATGCCGCCGCTGCTGCCGGGAATGAGGTCCTTGATGCGGTCCTGTCCGCGGCGAAGGATGTCCTCGAGGTCCGGCGGGGTTCCACCGCCGCCGGGACCCGAGCCCCACGGGCCGTTGTTCCGGCCGCCGGATCCACGGTTGCCCCAGGGGCCGTTCCCACCCCCGCCACCGCTTCCACCGCTGCCGCCGCCGCCGCTCTGATTACTCCAAGGCATCTCCGGCCTTCCCTCGAACTTTATGATGGATCGGCTGCCTGGAGCCGAAAAGGACGTGACCGCGGTTGTGGTTGGGGTTTTGTCCGCCTGTCAAGGCTGCGAGGTGGGAATAGCCGAGGCTTTCGTCAACGGCCCTGCGGCAAGGAGAGCGACGGCGATCAAAAGCTTGTGGTCAGGCGTTACAGCGTCGGCCCGGCAGACCTCATCGCCGCGATCGGGTCCGCCGCTGGAGGTCGACCGTGGTGAAGGGGTGCTCGTCGTTCGCCCCCTGGGGATAGTCCTTCCGGTGGGTCTCGCGAAAAGCCGCCCGGTCGTAATCGGGGAAGAAGGCATCCCCCTCAGGGGCCGCATGCACCTGCGTGAGGTGGATGAACTCGGCCTGCGGCAGGGCGAGAGCGTAGATCTCCGCCCCTCCGACTGCGGCGATGGCATCCGCCTCCATCCGGGTCCCGAGGTCGTCCGCGATCGCCAGCGCCTCCTCCCAAGACGCGGCCCGACGAACACCCTCCGCCGCGAAGGCCGGATCGCGGGTCAGCACCACGGTTTCACGGCCCGGGAGCGGCTTGCCAATCGATTCATAGGTCTTGCGGCCCATGATCAGCGGCTTGCCCCAGGTGAGTTCCTTGAAGCGGCGCAAGTCCGTGCGCAGGTGCCATAAAAGCCGGTTGTCGCGCCCGATGACGCCATTTTCGGCGACCGCGACGACAATGATGAGGGGGAGGGTCATGGCCTGAGCGCGGTCATCAACTGGCGAACCCAGGCGCCGGGCGCCTTCTCAGGGATAGCCCCGGCAGGTGATTGAAAGAACAACAATTCACCATACGGGTCCGGATGCTCGGCGCAAGAGCCCAGGGGGTATCCGATCTCGCTCTTTCAACCCTCGTCCCCTAGGACCCGACGTGGCGAGCCCCACTCCTCCAAGACGGCGTTGATGGTGTCCAGGACGAAGAAGCGGGCGCTGTCGGAGTCATAGCCCTCATCGAGGAGGTTGTCGTACTCGGTGAGGCGGTGGCGGATATAGGCCACCATGGCGAGCCAGGCCGCCTTTTCCGGCATGGCCGTCCGCAGGCCCGGGCTGATGAGCGTGTGGTCGACGACCGCCTCGAACTCATGCGCGGGAATGCGAGGCGCGAGCGTCCGCACCGCATCCTCCAGGGCTTCCCGCCGGGTCATCGGCCGCCCCTCCCCTGGGCGCACGGGTTCCATGGCCTTGCGCCCCGATTCGCGCCGGTTCATCGACCCCTCCTCACGATCCCTTCCGCGACCCCGTCCTGGCCCGGCGGTTCGGCTCGCGGTCAGACGGCGACTGGGGCCCGGATCGCGGGATGGGGATCGTAATCCTCGACCCGGATGTCGTCGAAGGTGAAATCGAAGAGAGACCGCACGGACGGATTGAGGCGCAGCCGCGGCAGTGCGCGGGGCTCGCGGGAGAGCTGCAGGCGGGCCTGTTCGAGGTGGTTGAGGTAGAGGTGAGCATCCCCGAAAGCGTGAACGAAATCGCCCGGTTGCAGGCTGGTGGCCTGGGCCATCATATGGGTGAGAAGCGCATAGGAGGCGATGTTGAAGGGAACGCCGAGGAACACGTCCGCCGACCGCTGATAGAGCTGGCACGAGAGCCGCCCCTCGGCCACGTAGAACTGGAACAGGCAGTGGCACGGCGCGAGCGCCATCCGGTCGAGGTCGGCGGGGTTCCAAGCCGAGACCACCAAGCGGCGCGATTCCGGGTTGCGGCGGATCTCGTCGAGAACCCAGCGGATCTGATCCACGGTACCCCCGCCCGGCTTCTCCCAGGAACGCCACTGCTTGCCGTAGACCGGCCCAAGGTCACCCCGCTCATCGGCCCATTCGTCCCAGATCGTGACGCCGTTCTCCCGCAGGTAGCGCACATTGGTGTCGCCTTGCAGGAACCAGAGCAGCTCGTGCACGATCGATTTCAGATGCACCTTCTTGGTTGTCACGAGGGGGAACCCCTCGGACAGGTCGAAGCGCATCTGGTGGCCGAACACCGAGAGCGTGCCCGTGCCGGTCCGGTCGTCCTTGCGGACGCCCTGGTCGAGGATGCGGTGGAGGAGGTCGTGATATTGCTGCATGGACCCGGAACTCAGCACCTGGGTTGTGGGGGCTCCCGCGGCGCGGGGCATCCGGAGGCAGAACGCTTGGTCCTATTCTAGACGAGCCTCGTCCGCCGATCAGGGGGGGTGGACCAACGATCCCCTGATTTCTCGCTGGATCGGAACCCTCAAGCTCAGCGTTGCACTCCTGAACATGGAGCATCGATCCGAAGATGGCCCAGGGAGTCGCGAAGGGCGTCGTCAGAGGCATGAAGCGAGCCCCCAGCCTTCGGGGACGACTGAAGGCGCTTTATCACGGCAACAACCTGCGCGCCCGGGTGTTCCGCTACACCATGCTCGCGGTGGACTTGGCTACAATCGCGCTCTTCATCGTCACCGTCGCCTTCGACGAGGGCCCCTGGCTCATCACCGTCGATTTGGTGGTGGCGATCTACATTCTCCTGGACCTCGCGATCCGCATCTATATCGACGATCGCCCGCTCCGCTGCCTTCTCACCTTCACCACGGCGGCGGACCGCCTGGTTGCTGTCTCTCTCCTCCTGCCGGCCTTCTTCGACAACCTGGCCTTTCTGCGGGTCATGCGAGCGCTGCGCCTGCTGCGCTCCTACCATCTCGTCCGGGACCTACGGCGCGACTTCAACTTCTTCTGCCGCAACGAAGATGTGATCATCCGGGCCCTGAACCTCATCGTGTTCATCTTCGTGGTGACCTCGGTGGTGTTCGTGAGCCAGAACGACATCAACCCGAAGATCGCGACCTATCTCGACGCCCTCTATTTCACGATCACCACCCTCACGACCACGGGCTTCGGCGACATCGTCCTCGAGGGTCCCGGCGGACGCATGATCGCCATCCTGGTGATGGTGATAGGGGTGAGTCTGTTCCTCCGCCTGCTCCAGGCCATCTTCCGGCCCAACAAGGTGCATTACGAGTGCGAGGAATGCGGCCTCCTCCTGCACGACCCCGACGCTGTTCACTGCAAGCACTGCGGCAAGACCCTGCACATCCAGACAGAGGGGCAGGTCTGATCCGATCCCGGAGCGTGGGAGGTAGGCACGCAACGAGGTCACACGTAATGAATGCGGATCTCACCCTGGAGCACGCCCCTCAAGCGGCCCTGCCCCATTCCGCGCCCTTCCAAACCCGCGACCCTGAGCCTATAGTTTCGAAACCGCCTGCGAGGGCCCCGGGCCCGGGGCGTCAGCGGCGTCGGCTGCGATGCAGCCCTCGAATCCCATACACGCTTCGCAAGGGCACCTGATGGCCAAGGACTTGATTCGTTACGATCTTCTTGTGCAGGACGCGCTGAAGGGAGTCGTGCGCAAGGTGCTTGTCGATGCCGCCAAGGACGGGCTGCCGGACGAGCATCATTTCTACATCTCGTTCCGGACTGACTTTCCCGGCGTGCGCCTCTCCCAGCGCCTCAGGGACAAATACCCTCAGGAGATGACCATCGTGCTCCAGCACCAGTTCTGGGACCTCGGCATCACCGAACATTCCTTCGAGGTCGGCCTCTCCTTCTCGGGCGTTCCCGAGCGGCTCCTCATTCCCTTCGAGGCCCTCACGGGCTTCTTCGACCCATCCGTGTCCTTCGGCCTGAAGTTCGAGGTGCAAGGCGACGCAGCGGAGGAACCGGTGCCTGCGGCGCCCGCGCGTCCCATCCGGGGAGCCGGCTCCGAACCCGTGGAGCTTCAGCCCAAGAAGCCCGCCGCGTCCGCGCCCAGGGCCGCCCTTCCGAAGCCCGACGCAGAGGCCCCGAAAGCAAGGCCCGACAAGGCCGCAAAGCCGGACCCACTGGAAGCCCCAAAGGTGGGTGACGACGGGACCGCGCAGGTCGTCAGCCTCGACGCGTTCCGGAAGAAGAACTGAGGCGGCTTGTCGCCGCTTATGTCACGGACCTCCGTCAATCAGCTGAGTGCGCGACGGAAAGACCTCCAGCCGTTGCTGGAAGGACGACTGCGGAACGATGAGCTCCCTTCGGGTATGAGCTGCCGTTTTCGAGCCGATGAGAATCACTCTGCGGCGCGATGATGAGCACGCGCCCGACCTCAGAGCTCCTGTGATCGCACTCGCTGATCTCGGACGCGGTCACACCGAGGCGGACACGACAAACTCGAACTGCACCTCCCCGCTCGGCAGGGTTTTCTTCACCTGCCAACCCAGCGCTTGGTAGAACTTCGCCGCCCGTGTGCCGGAGCTCGTCCGCAGGCGCAGGTGAGTGTGGCCTGCCGCGCGCACGACCTCGCAGGCCTTGGCGAACAACGCCCGGCCAATGCCCTGACCCTCGTGCTCAGGATCGACGAAGAGCGCCCAGATCGACCCATCGCGGGTGTCGCCCGCCGAGAAGCCGAGCACTCGCTCGTCCTCGTCCCAGACCCAAATGCCAGGGTTGTCCAGGAACCAGAGCACCTCGTCCTCGGCGATCGCATCCGGGCGTGAGAGTCGGTTTTCGCGAACTGCGTGGCGGATCTCCGTAATACGTGGCAGGTCGTCCCGGGTCGCGCGGCGGAGGCTCATATGCCGCCTTATCGTGACCGGGATGGCTCTTGTCGAGTTCTCGGCTTCAGGCGCATCGGCATGCCGCCCTCGGAGCGCAACGTCACGCGATGGAGCGGCCGGATCCGGTGGGTTTCCACCATCTCGAGGCGCACGGCGCGCAAGAGGCTCACCAGAACGATCATGGCCTCCTGGATCGAGAAGCTCGCCCCGATGCACACCCGCGGCCCGGCACCGAACGGCAGGTAGGCGTAGCGGTCGATGGAGTCCTTGTTCTCCGGAAGGAAGCGTTCGGGCATGAAGGCATCGGGCTCGTCCCAGAGCGCCCGGTGGCGATGGAGAATGTAGGGCACGATGGCGACATAGGAGTTGCGCGGCACCCGCAGATCGCCGAGGCGATCGTCCGCGATGGGAGTGCGGCTCATGAAGGGCACGGGCGGGTAGAGACGCACCGCTTCGTCCAGCACCGCGCGGGTGAAGACGAGGGCATCGAGGTCGCGGGGCTCGATCGAACGCTCGCCGAGAACGGCCTCGATCTCGGCCTCGACCCGCTCCCGCGCCTCGGGTGCCTGGGAGAGGAGATAGACCGACCAGGTGAGCGCATTCGCGGTGGTCTCGTGGCCGGCGCCTATGAAGGTCACGATGTTGGCCCTCACCTCCACGTCGGTGAGGCCCTTGCCGGTTTCGGGGTCGGAGGCTTCGAGAAGGAGGGTGAGGATGTCTCGCGGCGCCTCGCCGCCCTTCTTCAGAAGGGCGCGGCGATTGCCGATGAGTTCGCCCACCACCTCCTCGAAGAAGCGGATCGCGGGTCGCGCTCGCCAGCGCCCGATGCGGGGGATCCAATCCGGCATGCCGAAGAGATCGAGGGGGTCCACGGGGCCAAGGGCCTCGAAATAGCGGGTGATGGCGCGACCGAGCGCATCCGGATCGCGGGCGAGCCCCTGCGTGAAGATGGTGCGTTCGAGGACGTCGAGGGTCACGCGGGTCATCTCGAGCGCGATGTCGACCTCGCGGCTCTCGTGCCGGCGGGCGAGGCGGCGGGCGAAGCGCTCGGCGGCCTCCACCATGGCGGGCCAGAAGCCCGCCACGTGGCGCGGGGAGAAGAGCGGCGCAAGGGTGCGCCTTTGGAGCCGCCATTCCTCGCCCTCGGCGGTGAGGAGCCCGTTGCCGAGCCCCGGAGCCAGGACGCGCCGCTGCAACTCGTCCTTGCGGTAGTTCGCGGCGTTGTCGAGGAGGATATGGCGGATCGCGGCCGGATCGCTCACGACGGTGACGCGCCCAAGCGCGCTCTCCCCCGCCACGATCGGGGCCGTGAAGTGCTCCTGGGTCCACGTGGTGAGCGGGTTCTTCCGAAGCGCGCGGAGCATAGGGAACAGGTCGAGGGGCGCGTGCAGCGGCACCGGGGCCGGGGGGCGGAAGTGGGCGGATCGGACGATCTGGTTCACGGGCGGATGCCTTGCGGATGCAGAGGGTGGAGACCAATGCCGGCTAGGATGCCGGGTCCCGGGTTCGGATTGATGCCGAGGGTCCGAGACCAACGCCAAGCAGGCGTACGGGGTCCCGGGATCGAATTGGCGCGTTCCCACCTTAAGTGAGGTATGCCCCCCTCGACCAGAAGAGGCCAGGATGTCGCCCTCCACCCCCCGCATCGAACCCGAGAGCCCAGTCGGCGCTGTGGCCACTCGCACGGAATCCGATACCTTCGGCCCCATCGAGGTCCCGGCGGAGAGCTACTGGGGCGCACAGACCCAGCGCTCGCTCCAGAATTTCCGTATCGGCGGGGAGCGGATGCCCCTCCCCCTCGTCCATGCGCTCGCTCTCGTAAAACAGGCCGCGGCCCTGGTGAACCGGGACCTCGGCGTCCTCGAACCCCGCCTCGCAGAGGCGATCGCGGCTGCCGCCGCCGAAGTCGTCGAGGGGCGCTTCGACGACCAGTTCCCCTTGGTGGTCTGGCAGACCGGCTCGGGCACCCAGTCCAACATGAACATGAACGAGGTGCTCGCCAGCATCGCCAACGAGCGGCTGGGTGGGCAGCGGGGGGGCAAGAGCCCGGTGCACCCGAACGACCATGTCAACCGGGGCCAGAGTTCGAACGATTCCTTTCCGACCGCCATGCACATCGCAGCGGCTCGGGAAATCCACCATCGCCTCGTGCCGGCACTCAGGCATCTCCACGGGGCCCTGGAAGCGAAGGCGGAGGCGTTCGCCGATATCGTGAAGATCGGGCGCACCCATCTCCAGGACGCCACGCCCGTGACGCTGGGCCAGGAATTTTCGGGCTATGCCGCCCAGGTGCAGCTCGGCCTTGCCCGGGTCGAGGCGACCCTGCCCGGCCTCTATGCGCTCGCCCAGGGCGGCACGGCGGTGGGGACGGGGCTCAATGCTCACCCAGAATTCGCCGACCGCTTCGCGGCCAAGATGCTCGAACTCACCGCGCTTCCCTTCACGTCGGCGGTGAACAAGTTCGAGGCGCTTGCCACTCACGACGCGCTCGTGTTCACGCAAGGGGCGCTCGCGAGCCTTGCGGCGGGGCTGTTCAAGATCGCCAACGACATTCGCCTCATGGGATCGGGGCCGCGCTCGGGCTTAGGCGAGATCACGCTGCCCGAGAACGAGCCCGGCTCCTCGATCATGCCTGGCAAGGTGAACCCGACTCAGGCCGAGGCCATGACGATGGTCTGCGCGCAGGTGATGGGCAACCAAGCGACCGTCGCCTTCGCGGGAAGCCAGGGCCATTTCGAACTCAACGTGTTCAAGCCCGTGATCGCGAACGCGGTGCTGCAGTCGATCCGCCTTCTCGCGGATGCCGCCGTGAGCTTCGCCGACAATGCGGTCGCGGGCATCGAGCCGAACCGCGCGCGCATCGCGGACCTCTTGGAGCGCTCGCTGATGCTCGTCACGGCGCTCGCACCCACGATCGGCTACGATCAGGCTGCGGCCATCGCCAAGGCCGCCCACAAGAACGGCACGACCCTGAAGGAGGAGGCCGTGCGCTCCGGTGCCGTCACGGCGGAGGAATTCGATCGGGTCGTGCGGCCCGAAACGATGCTGTCGCCGGGTGGGTGAGATCGAGTAGACTGCCCACGGTACCGTCGAGAGCGATCCCATGGCCGACATCATCAACCTGCGCCAGGCCCGCAAGCGCCGCGAGCGGGAGCGGAAGAACGCCGAGGCCGAGGCCAACCGGGCGGCGTTCGGGCGCACCAAGGCCGAGCGCGAGGGGACGCGGGCCGAACGGGACCTCGCGGAACGCCTGCACGAGGGGCATCGCCTCGACAAGGAGCCGGAGTGACGGAGCCGGGGGGAAATGCCGGCATCGTCAAGCGCTCTGTCGTCATCGCAGGGCATTCCACGAGCGTGTCCCTCGAGGCGCCGTTCTGGGAAACCCTCAAGAATATCGCGGCGGCGCGGGGGCGCTCCGTTCAGGCACTCGTCGGCGAGATCGATGCCGGCCGCGGCGGGCAGAACCTCTCCTCCGCGATCCGCGTCTTCGTGCTCAAGGCCGTGCAGGACGAGCGCCCGCCGCTGCTGAAACCTTAAGGCGGCGCAACCGGTCTCACACTCGGGCGGAGCGCCGGCGGCGGCGGAATCTCGATCGGTGGGGGCAGAGCCGGCAGGGCTCCCGGCTCCGGGGTTCCGCCCGTCGGCGCCGTCGATGAGCGCAGGATCTCGCGGGCCGCTTCGAGCGCCCGGCGCCCGGCTTCCTCGCGCTGGCGCTCCGCCTCGGCCTGTTCCCGCTCCGCCGCGGCCCTGCGTTCCGTCTCGACACGCTCGCGCTCGATCCGGGTGCGCTCCTCGGCGGCCCGCCTTTGCGCTTCGATCCGCTCGCGCTCTTCGGCGGCCCGACGTGCGGCCTCCGCACGCTCGGCTGCGAGACGGGCCCGTTCCTCGGCCGCCCTCCGCTCCACTTCCGCTCGCGCCCGCTCTTCCGCGGCCCGCCGCTCCGCCTCGACCCGCGCCCGCTCTTCGGCGGCGCGGCGCTCGGCTTCGATGCGGGCGCGCTCCTCCGCGGCACGGCGCTCGGCTTCGATGCGGGCGCGCTCCTCCGCGGCACGGCGCTCGGCTTCCTCGCGCAGCCGCGCCTGCCGGGCGGCTTCTTCCGCGGCGATGCGGTCGCGCTCGCGCTGGCGGTCCATTTCGAGGCGGTTGTTGCGGCGCTGCCGCTCGTTGCCCTCGGCCTCGAAGGCCTCGATCTTTTCGAGTTCGCGCTGAAGCACGATGGAGGCCACGCCATTCGTGAGCGGGCCCGTGTCGATCTCGCGCACCGGCGCCCGGAAGGGACCGCGCCAGTTCACGCCCATGAAGGGCAGCGCGCCAGTCCAGCCGCGCACATTGCCCCGGGCCGTGAGGGTGCCGCGCGCATCCAGGCCCAGGGTCTTGGCGTCGAAGGCCACCGCGCCCTGCCAGAGCCCGGCGCCGCCATCGGCCGCAAAGGGACTCATCCGCAGCGACCCGCCGACAAGGGTGGCCTGCGCGGTCACGGGAAGGGCCCGGAACGGCGCCCGGTTCAATTCCTCGGCCATCACGGTTTCGAGTCGCCGCACCGCAAGAGGATCGTCCTCGGCCAGAATGCGCGTGAGCCCCCGTGCGAGCCCGGCCGGGTCGGCATTCGGAACCTGCAGCCCCGTGACCTGGACCTCGCCGCCGCCGCCGAGATCCGCGGCGATGCCGGCGAGGGTCTCGGACGTCGCGCCGAATTGCAGGCGCCCGGAGAGCACCGTGGAGAACGGGGTCGGCCCCACGAGCGTCGCGAGCGTGACGTCGCGCCAGGTGCCCTCTCCCGAGAGCGAGGCGCGCGGCCCGTCGCGGGCGATCGACATCGAACCCGTGAGGCGCCCGCCGCCCACGAGGCCGGCCTGGAATCCCCGTAGCGCCATCCCGTCGGGTGTCACGGCTAGGGCAAAGGCCACCCCCTCGGCTTCGAGCCCTCGCCCGAGATCGGCCCGCCGCGCGGTGACGTTCGCCTGCAGGCCGTTCAAGAGCGCACCGCGCTCGCCGAAGCGGGCGGCGGACCAGAGCGCGGAGGGCCGGGCTTCCGGGGCCGCGTTGAACGCAAGAGCGTTGGCGAGCCACGGCAGGGACAGCCGGTCGGTATTGATCGTGCCCGTGATCTCCGAGCGGGAGCGCGCGAGAAGCCGCGCCTGCGCGCTTTCTCCCGCGACACGGCCCCCGACGGTGAGGAGCGTCGCGTCGTCCTCGCGCCCGAGGCTCACCCGCACCTGAACGGGCACGGCGCCGCCCCCGCCCGCGCCTTCGCCCATGAGAGTGAGAAACGGCGTGATATCGGCGGCGGTCACATCGGCCTCGCCACCCTCCACGACGTCGTTCGAGGCGTCGAAAGCGAAGGGCCTCACCGTCCCGACGCGCGCACCGGCAAGGTCGCCCGCGACCGTGACGTTGTAGCGCCCGATCCCCGTGCGTACGGCGCCGATGTCGAGGTTCGAGGGGCGCCGGAGCCCCGGCAGGTTCGGACGCGCGATCCAGCGGCCGGTGTTGTCGGTTCCGATCCGCACGCCGAGTGTCTGGGTTTCGCCGTCCCGGGACAGAGCCTCGCCCTCGAAGCGCCCGCCCGCCGCCGTGCCCCGTACGGTCGTGCGTAACGAGAGGTCCGCGGCGCCGGGTGTGGACGGGGCGCGCTCCGACACCACTTCGACATCGAGGGCGCCTTCCCGCAGGAAGGGCGGCACCAGGCGGGTCACGCCGCCGACCCACAGAGTCCCGATCAGATCGACGAGGGGCGCGGCACGTTGCGCCGTCACGCGACCCTGAATGCGCCCGGCTCCGTTCGGCGCGATGCGCCCGCTCACGCGGGCATTCGCGCCGGCGAGATCCGTGATGTCGAGGGTCTCGACCACGAGCGTCGGACCATCCGAGAGGATCCGCGCCCTGATGCGCCCGGCGCTGCGCTGCGGACCGTCCCGCAGGTCGCGCCCGTCGAAGGTGATCCCGATGTCGAGATATTGCGTGCTCTCGAAAAGGCCCGTGACCTGGGGAAAAGCCTGGATGTCGATCCCCTGAGCGCCGATCTGCGCTTCCACCCGCCCGCGCGCGCTGCCCTCGGGGGCCGTGTAGCGGCCGGAGCCCGTGAGCAGCGCATCGCCCGCCCGCAGGCGCGCATTGCTGAAGGACACCACGGGCGAGGCGAACGCGACATCGCTCGCGAGCTCCACGGGCCGCCCATCGAGGAGGTTCGCAAAGGGCCCGCGCACGCCAAGGCGATCGAGATAGCGCGCGAGGCGGTCGGACGAGGGGGCATTGAGCGACACGCGTCCGCTCAGGCTCGCATCCCCGCCGATCGCGGCCTCGCCCGACAGGGCCAGCCGTGCATTGCCGGGGCCGGAGACGGCGAATTCCTGCAGCCGCACCCGGTCACGCTCCAGGGAACCGCGGAGCACCGCATCGGTCAGCTCCTCGCCGCCGAGGCCGACGCTGCCGAGCGTGAGGTGAAGATCCACCGGGATCGAGGGCAGGGCTGGCGCCCATAGGGCGAGCCTGGCGCGCCAGTCGCGGCCGTCGGCGGAGGCGAGAAGCGGCTCGGCATCGACCCGACGGCCTTCGAGGCGAAGCGACAGGCGCGGATCGTCGGTGCGGAACGTGCCGGTGCCCGAGAGGCGCAACGGGGTGCCCTCCCCGGCCTCGAGCGTCAAGGCGTCGAGGCGAATCGCCCGGTCCTCGGTCTTGAAGCCCGTCTGCACCACCACCGGGACCGGCACGCCCGAGGCCGGCGAGGCCGAAGCCTGTGTGCCTGAGGCGGCAGACCCGGCCGGCGGCCCGAAGGCAATCCGCGCGGTGCCCGTCGCGCCGGGCGCGGAGCCCGCGAGGGCGAGCTTCGCGTCCACGTCAAAGCGCGGGATGCGGTCGCCTCCCCCGGTGACTTTGACCTGGACGGTGGCGTCAGGCGCGAGTTCGCCGGTCACGACCCGGAAGGGCACGCCCCCGCTCAATCCTTCCGCCCGCCAGGGCCCGGTCAGCCGCTGCCCCTCGATCGTCACCACGTCGGCGAGGAACTGGTCGGTCCGGCCCGTCGCCGGCACGAGGGTGGTGACGGTCAGCCGGTCGATCTGCAGATTCTCGACCGCGAGTTCGGCCGAGTGGGTGCCGGCGAGCCGCTCGATCGGGAGCCGCAATCCGCCGCGCTCGTCCCGGGGGAGGCGGATCTCCGCCCAGCTGGCGCGGGCCTCGCGGAACCGCACCTCGCCCTTCAGCAAGGGCGTGAGATCGACCTCCGCGGAAACCCCGCGGGCGTCGAGGCGCGCCGCCTCGGGTGAGTCGTCGCCGAGCCGCAAACCCTCGACCTGGAGCCGCGGCGAGGGCAGAAGGCGCACGGCGATTCCACCCTCGGTGCGGGCCGGGACACCGGCCGCCCGCGCGATGGCGGCGTCGATCCAACCCCGCTGGGCTTCCCAGTCGATCAGCGGCGGAGCGATGAGTGCCGCCGACAGGACGAGGATCACCAGGGACGCGATGATCGTCAGAATGTCGCGCAAGGGCGGCCCTTTTCTCCCAATTCGCAAAGAACCCGGTCAGCGGGCCTCACTCTTCCCTAGCAAGGCCGAAGCCCAGGGCAAACCGACTTCTCGCCACAGTGGGGCTCCGCATGTGGCGGAGCATACGGGCCTTCTCATCCGGATCTCGGATTCCCCCGAACTCCGGTCATGTGTCTCCGGTCGTGTTTGAGCAATCCGTGTTCCTTCTCTCGCTCTCGCCGCGAGCCTGGAGAGGGAGAGGGTCTCCGCTGCAAACAGCCGTACCCTCGCCACCCTGTGGGTGCGAGGCATGGCCTTGAGGTCTCCTGATCTCCTGAGGAGAGCGGGAGGCGCGACGCTCCACGCCGGGTCGGCGCGAAGGGGGTGGAGTAGAAGAGCCGGCCCGATGGGCAGCCCCCCGCCTCCCGCTCGACACGGCTCTGCGACGATCCGGCGGGGCGCTCCAGGGCTTCCATCAGCAAACCCGAGGGTTCACGAGGTTGCCCCTTACGGTGCTCCCCGG
>JAESFL010000383.1_pt1 | contig 34518 bp, 33 predicted proteins | sample 9269401 | NCBI WGS metagenome assembly JAESFL01 (sample SAMN14506025, study PRJNA617098) | algae metagenome | isolation source: Gloeocapsa sp. UFS-A4-WI-NPMV-4B04 and co-occurring heterotrophs from desert... | place: USA: Utah | collected 2006-10-01 | reverse complement strand
ATCAGGAAGTGGTGGTGGTATTGAATGCGGATACACAAGTCAACCACGGCCAAGTTATTGCTGTGATGGATCAGTTGCGCTCTGTCAAGGGTGCTAAGTTGGCGATCGCTACTCAACAGCCTTAGCCATTGCTGATTCAATACTAATTGCTATCCATTATCCATTTTCAGAATGCGCCATTACCTATGAAAGCTGATTAGATCAACTTGTTTACTGCACAATTATTAACAACAAATTCTTCACTACTAAGTAATTTTATTCAACACTAAATTAAATTTTAATAATTAAGTTTGACAGCCTGTCTTTTGACTATTGACAGGTACTACATTTAATCTAATAAAGATTGTTATTTAGTTAACTGAAGATATGAAATATCATTGCGCGTGTTCTCATCACATAACTACCACAATTACATCGTCATGACAAGCAAATAGTATTCCAAAAATTTAATTTTTTAACTTCAAGGCACTCTCTGAAAATAGATAGAGTAATGCCCTAGCTTTGCTGTGTTGAATTGTAATAGTTTTTGATACTTCCTAATATTCGCCTGTTTCTTTGAGGTCAAAATAACTACTTCTTAAAATTTTATGAGTTGATAAATTTATTGTTTTGCTGTTTACATTCACTCCTTTAGTTTGGTCGTTAGTTTCTACTGAAGTAACTATTATTTGCTGTGTTTTCTAGTAGTCCCTCTTTAATAAATAAACATGAAATTACATTTTATTTTGCATAGCATTACCTTACTTAGCTGGGGTTTTGTACCAGTCGCGATCGCCGAGCCAAATTCTCGTTTAGACAATGAAATTTCGAGTACCAGCAATCCAGCATTGCTATTGCTACTTAATCCCACAACAAAAAATTCAGATCAGCCCAGTAAAGCACAGCTTGTCTACACCAGTAATCAGTCACTAATTCAAAAGTTGAGATCAAAACCTAGCGTAAGCCCAGTTCAAACTGAAGGTAAGCCGCCCCAACCAGACGGGGAAGATGCTAATATTACTCAACTCAACGACATAGAACTTCCCTACACCAGTGCTGATTTACTAACTCAACAATCTCCCTCAATAGAAGTTAGCCCCTCTGAAATCAACGGGGTAGATGAGGAGGAAGTTGAATCAAATTCTTCTCCAGACGAAACTGAACCCTCTGTTACGGACGATTCCGAAATTCTGCTTGATGTAGAGGGAGCGAGAGATCCTTTTACTCCGACATCTTCGCCCGTATACGAAATTACTGAAGAAGAAATCCAACAGCAAAATCCTAATAGTCTAGCGGAAATATTGAGAGGATTACCTGGATTTGCGATCAATGATGTTGGGTTTGGGGCAGATATTCACACAGGTACATTTTTTCGGGGACAGTCAATTAATCAGACTGTATACCTACTCAATGGTAGACCCATTAACACTAATATCAATACTTATCATGGAGCTACTGACTTAAATAGTATTCCTGTAGATGCTATTGAATCAGTTGAATTATCTAGCGGCACAAGTTCAACTTTGTATGGTTCAGAAGCGTTTGGAGGAGTTGTTAATGTAATTACCAAACAAGGTAATCAAATTCCGAGATTTAATGGTTTAGCTGAATTTGGTTCTTACGATCAGTCTAACTATCGAGGTAGCTATGGTGGCAGTTTCGGCTCTTTAAAGTTAAACATTGGCTATGAAGAGTATTCAGCAGAAAATCGTTATCGAGTTCCTCTAGGTGCAGCAAATCGTGACGCAGAAGGCTTTTTGTTTAATGGAGACACTGCTACCAGCAACTATTATGGCAGTGCTACTCTCGATTTAAATTCCAGAAATACCCTAAGCTTTGATGCTTATAAAATTAGCAGTCGTCGGGGTCTACTTTATTTTGGTTTCCCTCTACAAAGAGACCGATTAGACCACGATGTACTTAATGTTGGTCTATCTTGGAGAACTTTGCTTGGTGGTGGCGAAGACTCTATTCTTAATACTACATTTTCGTACAATCAAGATTACTTCAATACTTATGGTCCAACTCAAAATGTCTTTTTCCGCACAGGCACACTTAATTCACAAGCACTCAACGCTAGAGTAGAACACGATTGGCAGCTAACTTCTACCAATAATCTGCGTTGGGGTTTTGATCTGCAAAACAGCGACTTAAATGGTGATGTTTTGAGTACAGCGCCCAATCTGATCGCTTTAAATGAAAGTGAAAATAGAGATAGGTTTCATACAGCACTGTTCGCTTTAAATACCTGGAAAATTAGCGATCGCTTTCAAACAGATTTCGGACTAAGACAAAACTTTAATAGTGAGTTTGGCAGTTATTTAAACCCCAGCGTTGGCTTAAGATGGGCCGCTAGCCCAAATGTTGCCTTACGTGGTAGCTGGGCTTCAGTTCAGCGCAACCCTGGCTTAGACCAATTGTATGTCTTTGATGCCGTACATAACTGGTTACCCAACCCTGACTTAGAACCAGAAACTGGCTCTTCTTGGTCGGCTGGAATTGATGTTAGTTTATCCCGAAGTTTGACAGGACAGTTTACTTACTTTAGTAGCAGTTTAAGCGATCGCCTGGGAATTCAAGACGGGCGTTGGGCTAATATTGGTTTAGTAAATACAAACGGGTTAGAGGCAGCGCTGAAGTGGCAAATGAGTCCTCGGTGGTCAACCTTTCTTAACTATACTTATACAGATGCGCGGATCGAGACAGGTCCAGAAAAAGGATTACAGTTAGGCTTAGTTCCATTCTCGGTAGGACAACTAGGTATCGGCTATCAATCTGGAGGATGGCAAGTTAATTTGTTTGCTAGTTACCACAGTGGCGCACGTAGAGCTTTCTTTAACAATCCTGGCGACAGTACGACAGATTTCTCGCCATCTTTCCTAAATTTAGATTTAGCTGCACGTATTCCTTTGTTTAAAAACTTAGGCTTGACAGTTTTTCTAGAAAACTTGGCAGATGTGCGTTATGAAAGAGCTAATCGAATTTATCACCCTGGTTTAACTTTCCGCGTCGGTCTATCTTCTGATATTTGAGAAAAGGTTGTTTGCCTGAGAAAATGTATTCTTCTATCTTTTTGTCGTACCTGTTGAGTTAAACTCAGCAGGGCGAGCACCCTGCTTTGATGCTGTAAACCCACAGTGAGAAGTTTTTTAATGCAGCCTTGACAAGACCTTGCTTACAAGTTTTGTAGTGTCTAATGTTTAGTCTTAAACGACTTTGCTATTCTGCTAATTTTTAACACATAAAATATCCAAATTTTATAGTCTTAACAAAAAATGACTTAAATTCAAATAAATTTATATTTTAAAATTATTGAGTTAATATACTAACATAGTCATAAGTATATTCATTTATAGCTCTACCAAAAGTAATATTTTTGAGATAAAGTAGGAAAATTTGATTTAAGTAACAGATAAATTTACAGATCAAATCCTCAGGTTAAAAGTCAAAGTCTCGAATATAAAAGACTCGAACAAGATTTAAAACTGAGAATAAACTATTGGATATTAAGTCATCAAAACCTTTACCTAACAGAGTAAATCGAACTAAAAAACCACGAGCGAAGTGCGGGAACCCCCAAGCAGAGGAGCAATAAGATGAAAGCTGTACTGATTAATCACGAGGCAGCGAGACTCGAAGCTCTCAACCAGTATGAAATTCTCGACACTGCTGCTGAAAGTGCATTTGATGATCTCGCTCGTTTAGCATCATATATCTGCGGAACCCCGATCGCACTGATTAATCTTATTGATGCAAATCGTCAGTGGTTTAAAGCAAAAGTGGGTTTAGATGCCAATGAATTACCTCTTGATACCGGGTTCTGTCCGATTACCATTGGGCAAAGCGATATTGTAATTATTCCTGATACGTTGGCGGATCAGGAATCGCGAGAAAATTTGGTAGTAACCCAAAACCCTTACGTCCGATTTTACGCAGGTGCACCATTAATTACAGCAGAAGGATACGCGATCGGAACGCTGTGTGTTGTGGACTATGTACCACGACAGCTTAACGAAGAACAGATAGAGGCTTTTCTTGCTTTGAGCCGTCAGGTAGTTAGCCAGCTTGAGTTACGGCGAAATTTAGCTAAACTTGCTCAGATTACTACCCAGTACAAAGTAGTTGAGGAATCGCTAAAAAAAGCAGCTACTGAAAACCTGTGCCTTGCACGTGCTGTTGCTTCAGCCTCAGATGGAATTTTGATTACAGATCCAAACCAACCAGACAACCCTGTAATTTATACAAATCCTGCCTTCTCGCGGACTACTGGATATCAGCCAGAAGAAATTATTGGGCGCAACTGCCGATTTTTGCAAGGTTCAGGTACAGATATAAATGCGATCGCGCAAATTAATAGCGGTATTGCTGCAGGACGAGAAGTTAAAGCCACACTACTAAACTATCGCCAAGATGGTCAGCCTTTCTGGAACGAATTGAAAATATCGCCAGTGTTTTCAGAAACAGGTGAACTACTCAACTTTATCGGCATTCAAACAGATATCACTGGGCGTAAGCAGGCAGAAGCAGCGCTAAAAGAGAGTGAGGAACGATATCGTTCTGTTGTAGCGGCAATGCAAGAAGGCATCGTTCTTCAGCATTCTGATGGTAGTATCCATGCTTGCAATGCTAGTGCTGAACGCATACTAGGGCTTTCAATTGAGCAAATGACGGGAAGGACATCCCAAGATCCGCGCTGGCGGGCAATTCATGAAGACGGTTCTCCCTTTCCTGGCGAAACTCATCCGGCAATGGTTAGTTTACGTACAGGAAAAACCTGCTCAAACGTGATCATGGGAGTTTACAAGCCAGATAATCTACTGACTTGGATTTCAATTAATTCACAACCTCTGAGTTCGCTAGGAGAAACAATACCCTATGCTGTAGTTGCCTCATTTTCAGATATTACTCAACGCAAGCAGGCAGAAGAAAATCTGCGATCGCGAGAAACTCTACTGCGTTCGATGGCTAATGCCTCACCATTGGCGTTTTACGTCGTCGACAACCGTACCGATGAGATTCTTTATTTTAATCATCGCTTCTGCGAAATTTGGGGCATTCAACACCTAGAAGAGCGAATGCAGCGCCGCGAACTGAAAAACAACGATATCATTCCCGGCTGCCTGCCACGAGTAGCAGATATTCCAGCTTTTGCTGAATCTTGTAACCCTTTGCAAAGTGAAGAAAATCGCGTTGTTGTTGAAGACGAAATTTTGTTTAATGATGGTCGCACCATCCGGCGGTTTTCTACGCAAATTCGAGACGAGCAAGATCGTTATTTTGGGCGTTTGTATCTTTTCGAGGACATCAGCGATCGCCAGCACGCAGAGCAGAAAATCCGCGGACAAGCCGCTTTACTCAATGTTGCAACAGACGCAATTATCGTTCGAGATTTAGAAAACAAAATTTTATTTTGGAATAAAAGTGCCGAGCGAATTTATGGCTGGAAAGTAGAAGAAGTTTTAGGCAAGAATGCCAATCAGTTTTTGTACAATGATTTACATGAAATTGCTGAAGTGAAGAAGCTCGTTGTAGATCAAGGTGAATGGCAGGGTGAGTTGCATAAAATAACCAAATCTGGGCAAGACATCATTGTTCAAAGTCGCTGGACATTGGTACGCGATGCCCCAGAGGGGCAATGCCTGTGGCATCGCGATCACAATTGCAAATCAATCCTCAGCGTTGACACTGACATTACCGAAAAGAAACAACTGGAATCGCAGTTTCTCCGCGCTCAACGCATGGAGAGCATTGGTACACTCGCAGGTGGAATTGCCCACGATTTGAATAATGTTCTAGCTCCAATTTTGATGTCTGCTCAACTAATGCAGATGAAAATGCCCGACGAGCAAAGTCAACGGCTACTTAAAACAATCGAAACCAACGCCAAACGTGGGGGAGCTTTAGTTAAGCAAGTGCTGTCATTTGCGCGCGGAATCGAAGGCAAGCGCACGATTATTCAAGTTCGGCATCTAATTTTTGAAATCAGACAGATTGCACTCCAGACATTCCCAAAATCAATTGAATTTTACACAGCTTTAGCACCAGAGCTTTGGTCTATCAGCGCAAATGCGACGCAGCTGCATCAAGTGTTAATGAATCTTTGCGTCAATGCTCGTGATGCAATGCCCAGTGGTGGTACTTTAAGTATTTCTGCCGAAAACGTATTCATTGATCAAAACTATGCGCGGATGAATCTTAATGCGTCTGTTGGTGCGTACATTTTAATTACTGTTACGGATACTGGCACAGGCATTGCACCTGAAATATTGGATAAAATTTTTGAACCATTTTTTACAACTAAAGAGCAAGGCAAAGGTACAGGGCTTGGTCTTTCAACAACAACTGGAATTATTAAAAGTCACGGCGGTTTTGTAAATGTTTATAGTGAGTTGGGAAAAGGTACACAATTTAAGGTGTACTTGCCAGCAGCAGCAGGAACTACTACGCAGCCAACAGAAAGTATGGAATTGCCTATAGGGCGTGGAGAATTAATTCTCGTTGTCGATGACGAAGCGGCAATTTGTGAAGTTACCAAAACATCCCTAGAAACCTACGATTACAGAGTGCTTACAGCTAGTGATGGGATTGAGGCGATCGCTGTGTATGCCCAGCATCAAGATGAAATCAGTGTTGTGTTGATGGATATGATGATGCCCTCTATGGATGGACTAACCACTATCCCCACGTTGCAAAAAATTAGCCCCCAAGTCAAGATTATTGCTCTCAGTGGGCTAGCATCAAGAGATCAAGTTAGTGCAGCTATGGGGGCTGGAGTTAAAGCATTTTTAGCCAAACCTTTTACAGCGCAGGAATTACTAAAAACTATTAACTCTGTTCTGAACACTAAATGAATCGACCTGTGTTAATTTTTTGAAGGTGCGCTGAAAACTTGATATGACTTTGGAAGAAAAAAAATTGACAGAAGCTCCTTTGTGGTTACGGGTATGGCGTATTCAGAAGGAAAATCTGCAACTGATCCTGATCGCCTTGTGTCTAGCACTTTTGATTAGAACGTTTGTAGCAGAACCGCGCTACATTCCCTCTGATTCGATGCTACCAACCTTAGAAAAAGGCGATCGCTTGGTTGTCGAAAAAATCTCTGATCGTTTTCACCCACCCACGACCGGAGATATTATTGTTTTTGAGCCACCGGAGAAACTGCAAGTTTTAGGATATGCCAAAGATCAAGCGTTCATCAAGCGCGTTATTGGTGAGCCTGGTCAAATTGTTGCTATTGCCAATCACCAAGTCTACCTAAACGGTGAACCACTGAAGGAAAACTACATAGCTGAGGCTCCTGCTTATCAGTGGGGAGCAATGCAGGTTCCTGAAGGTGAATTTTTTGTGATGGGAGATAATCGCAACGATAGCAATGATTCCCACGTCTGGGGTTTTCTACCTAGAAAAAATATTATCGGTCGCGCTCGGTTTCGTTTTTGGCCCCTCAATCGGCTCGGTTTTGTTGAACAAGGCATTAGGGGCTAGGGAGCAGGAGGAAGATTTAGATAAGCTGGTTTAAACGTGGTAAATGTTGTATTAAGCACCAGTCAACGACCTGTGGTCGCTTTTAACCTAATCCCTAACCCCTCTTTAAAAGCGTAGATAGTGCATTAGCTGAGTAATGAGATGACCAGATAGTGATAACCGCTTTTGGAAGTCAACCAAATTTCGGTACGGCCCAGCTGATATGCGATTTTGTACTACAGTTTTAGCTAGAGCCAAATCAATAGATGGAATTTGGATTAGTTTCTCGACTGTTGCAGTATTAGGGTTAATAAGTTCTGGAGTAGATTCGTTGTAATAACAAAATTTTAGAATCGGCTCTAAAGGCTTTAGTCGCCCTAGTGGCATATTTAAAGCCGCAGCGATGTCCTCAACGCAGTAAAACTGAACTCCAGAACGGCAGAGTTCAACAAGTGATCGCGCCTGGTGAATTGATAATCCCGGAAGCCTTAGCCAGTCATCTACACTAGCTTGATTCACATCAATCTGAATACCTAGCTTTGCTGCTACTGTAATTTCTGCCATTGATTCCAGCCGATAGTAGGGATCGTTAAGTAGCCTAGTGCGGATGGCAAGAAACTGTGGATTCAGTTGTCGCAGTCGATTCGAGGGTAGCCAGTTTTGCATGGTGAAGCATTCTTAGCAGAGGAGCATTCTTAGCAGAGGAGTGGGGGAGTGGGGTGCAGGGGAGATATTATTGCCTCTAGCCTCTTGCCTTTAAATTTAACTTATTCGATTTATTAGTTGGCGGCGTTTTTGCTCAAATTCATACTCCGAGATTAGCCCATCTTGGCGGAGGCGATCGAGTTGGCGCAGTGCATCGGCGATCGCATTTACATTAGTTTGCTCAACAATTTTTGGTTTTGGTGGTGGTGGTGCGCTTACCAGTTCTAGATTGGAATTAAAATTGTAGTCAAATTCATCTTCATTTTGGAACAAGTACCAAATAGCATCAATAGCACTGGCTACACGCGGAATGGGAGTCCACGATAGCAGCAAATACAGCAGTCCCCACACAGGCTGTCCCAGATAAAACTTATGTAATCCAGAGATCGGGCTTAAAGTTCCTGTAAAAGCTATAATTGCGGCAACTTTTCGACTTTTGTGCTTATTTAACATAGTCAGGACAACTCCACCCTAGCCACACTTACGAAGTTTTGAAATTTTGTTTTCAGTTCACCTACCAAGCGCCTAAATACCAATTAATACGCTAAGTTGCTGCACTCTTTTATAATATTGATTTCCTTACACAATTAGCCGCAACGTGCATTATCTTCTCAAGCGCGAAGGAGCGATCGCTACAGCAAATCAAGCAATCAAAATTTTCTTGATCGCATTCAAGTATTTCCAACTTGCTCCTAAGTCGAACGTATATCACAAACTCGCTTTTAAGTCAAGTGCAGAAATCTCGATAAAACTCTAATTATATTGAAACCTTGGCTCTAGATTAGAATAATACCAGATGTAACAGTAATAACTCCTGAGTTTCACTACTTAGGTAAACAAAAGTGCTATGGGATTTTTTGACTCTGAGATAGTTCAGCAAGAAGCAAAACATCTGTTTGAAGAGTATCAAGCCTTAGTTCAGCTAGGAAATAACTACGGCAAGTTTGACCGCGAAGGTAAAAAACTGTTTATTGACCAGATGGAAGCGATGATGGAGCGCTACCGCATTTTTATGAAGCGGTTTGAGCTATCAGAAGACTTCATGGCTCAAATGACCGTAGAACAGCTTAAAACGCAGCTAAATCAGTTTGGTGTCACCCCGCAGCAAATGTTTGACCAAATGAACTTTACTTTGCAACGCATGAAATCTGAATTAGAAAAGCAGCCTTAATCAGCTTTAAGCGGTTAGCTAATCAGAAAAAAAGCATTGTTGGCAGACATTTTGGCAAGATAACCTTTACCAAACTAACCACTGACAGCTAATTTGGGCGGTCAAACTGAGAAGCAGGGCGGAAACGCTGCACAGGTGTATTCTTTAATGCCTTGGTCATAAAATCACGCCAAATCGGTGCAACCATACCACCGCCCGTTGCTCCATGTCCTAAAGGTCTGTAGTTGTCATTTCCTATCCAAACGGCAGTTGCTAATTGAGGCACATAGCCAACAAACCAAATATCCCGTTCTGATGATGTGGTTCCAGTTTTTCCAGCTGCTGGACGACCAATTTGTGCTGCTCTACCAGTACCGTTAGTAACCACACCCTGTAAGACGCTCGTCAGCGATGCTGCTGCCCAAGGCTCAAGCACAAGTTGCGGCTTAGGTGTGTTGTCTAACAATACATTTCCACTACTATCGGTTACACGGACAATCACAGTTGGCTCAGACTGCCAGCCATAATTAGCAATTGTGGCATAAGCACTAGCCATTTCTAATGGAGTCACACCAATTGCACCCAATGGCAAAGAAATAACTGGTTCCATTGGGCTATTGATTCCCAAAGTGCGACAGATTTCTATGACTTTGTTTAGCCCCACAGAGCGCCCAATCTTAATCGCTGGCACATTACGAGATACCTCTAGCGCTTTACGAATCGACATTGGGCCATTAAAGGTGTTGTCGTAATTTCTAGGAGTATAAAGATTTACACTACCGTCTCGATAGCTTGCTGGCGTATCGTACACAATTGAGTTTGGCGTATACTTACCAGAGGCAAAAGCTGCGTAGTAGACAAAGGGTTTAAACGCAGAGCCAGGTTGACGTTGAGCTTGAGTAGCACGGTTAAACTCACTCTTTTTAGGATCAACGCCACCGACCAATGCTTTAATAAAATGGGTGCGTGGATCAACGGCAACAAGAGCCATTTGATCGGCGTATAGTCCTTGACCACGGAGTCTTCTATGCCAACGGCTGACGGTTTCTTCTGCCATCTGTTGCATATTCGCATCAACAGAAGTTTGAACTCTCATGCCACCTTTGAGTACGGCATCACGACCAAAACGCCTGATCAACTCCTGGGAGGCTGCATTTGTAACGTGGGGCGTTGCGCTGCCTTGAAACGATTTAACCCTACCAAATTTTAGTTTTTCCTCACTCGCCGCCGCTTTTTCTTCAGGCGTGATCCATCCTAGATCTTGCATCCGAGTCAAAACTATGTCCTGTCGCTGTTTTGCCAGCTTCATGTTCATAAAAGGACTGTAATCCTGCGGTGCTTGGATTAATCCTGCCATCATCGCCGACTCAGCCAAGTTTAAATTCGCGCTGGACTTACCAAAATAGGTTCGTGCAGCAGTTTGAATACCATAGTTGTTATGACCCCAATAAACTTGATTGAGGTACATTTCTAGAATCTGATCTTTTTTCAGGATTTGCTCTATGCGGATTGCCAATACCGCTTCTGCCACCTTGCGGCTAAACTTGCGCTCTTTAGAAAGAAAAATATTTTTTACTAGCTGCATACTCAGAGTCGAACCGCCTTCGACGGTTGAACCCCTCTGCCAGTTAACTAATAAGGCGCGACCCACGCTGGTAAGATTAATACCGTGATGATCATAAAAGTGACTATCTTCGATCGCCATTACGGCTCGTTTCAAGTCTGGCGATATTTTGTCTAAAGGTACAACTTCACGGTTAGCTTCACCATGAACACTGGCAAGTAATTTGCCCTTAATGTCGTAAATGTAGCTTGTTTCTGAAGGAAAGTAATTGCGTAAAATTCTGACATCGGGCAGGTTGCGGAAGCTAATTGCTAGCCCAACCAGTCCCCCGGCTACAATGGCACTAGCCAACATCGTTATTCCTAGCAGAGTGCCGCCAGTTACCTTACCGACTCCTTTGAAAAAGTCAAGGTTGGAAGATTGATCTCTCGGTTGTTTTTTGTGAACAATGGACGACACGACGTTTTCACTTCCTCACTTATAGTGAAGGGCGTAGATTCAAAAGGAAACAAACAGAATTAATTTTGTATTTATAGTAGTCTGACATCTAAGACATTGAGAAGAGAGCGCGTGAGTGCAACAAATTTAACTTATATTGTGCAAAAAATAGCTAAAAGTCAATCTCCTACTATGGCGCAAAAATTTGCCTGGCTGCGTCGCGGTGTAAATGAAATTTTCCCAGATCAGACTGATTCTACAAATGAGTCGGAAAACCTTGAGCAGCGTTTGGCGACTTCTAACCGACCATTGCGTGTCAAATTGGGCATTGATCCTACAGGCACTGAAATTCACCTTGGTCATAGTATCCCAGTGCGAAAACTGCGGGCGTTTCAGGATGCTGGACATACAGCAGTTTTAATTATTGGTGATTTTACAGCGAGAATTGGCGATCCTACTGGTAAATCAGAGGTGCGTCGCCAGTTGACCGAGGAAATGGCGTTAAATAACGCCAACAATTATCTAGACTCCTTGCGTCCTATTTTAGATTTTGACACACCCGGAAGGTTAGAAGTTCGTTACAACTCCGAGTGGCTCTCGAAGTTAGATTTGGCAAAAATTTTAGAGCTACTAGCCACAATGACTGTAGGACAAATGCTGGCAAAGGAGGGTTTTGCTGAACGCTATGAAACCCAAAATCCAATTTATCTACATGAGTTTTTGTACCCCTTGATGCAAGGCTATGATTCGGTTGCGGTTGAAGCAGATGTGGAATTGGGAGGTACAGATCAGAAGTTTAACATCGCTGTGGGGCGAGATTTGCAAAAACATTTTGGTCAACAGCCTCAGTTTGGAATGTTAATGCCGATTTTAATCGGCACAGATGGAGTACAGAAAATGTCCAAGTCTTTGGGCAATTATATTGGGCTGCAAGATGATCCACTGACAATGTATTCCAAACTAGAGAAAATTCCTGATAATTTGCTCTCGCAATATTTTGAATTATTAACTAATTTACCTTTGGATCAATTACCAGAACAGCCGCGCGATCGCCAAAAACTTCTCGCTCTTGATGTTCTCACTCAGTACAGAGGTAAGGAAGCCGCCCTGCAAGCCCAGCAGGCGGCTATGTCTCTGATTCAAGGTGACACGACAAATACATCTGCTGTCCCAGAATTTTCGCTCATCTCTGTCCAGTTTCCTGCTAAGTTGTTTTATATTCTTAGTGCTAGTGGTCTGTGCAAAAGTAGTGGGGAAGGACGGCGACAAATTCAAGGTGGTGCGGTGCGGATAGACGGCGATCGCATCGAACAAGTAGATCTCACCTTTGACTCACCAAATGATTTATATGAACGAGTTTTGCAAGTGGGGAAAAATAAGTTTGTGCGTTTTGTACCCTAAGAATAAATGTCAGTAACACGCATTATTGTTCCTTTAGATGTAGCGACAGAAGCAGCCGCGATCGCTCTCGTTGACCAATTACCAGAAGTGACTTTTTGGAAAGTCGGTTTAGAATTATTTGTTAGTAGTGGCCCTGGAATTTTGGCAGCGCTAAAAAACAGGCAAAAGCGCATTTTTCTGGATCTCAAATTTCACGATATCCCTAACACTGTTGCTGGCGCTTGTCGTGCAGCTGCTCATTACGGCGTTGATTTATTGACAATTCACGCTACTTGTGGTATCAAAGCGCTAAAGTTGGCTAGTCTCGCTCTCCAAGAAGGAGCAGACACGGCAGGTGTTTCACCGCCTAAGCTAATTGCAATTACACTGCTTACAAGTCTTTCATCTAGGCAGCTAGCTTTTGAATTAAAAATGCCCTTAGAACTGCCAGAATATGCCCTCCAAATGGCGCTAATGGCACAAGAAAGCGGTTTAGATGGGGCAGTTTGTTCTCCCCAGGAAGTCGCTAATTTACGGCAAACTTGTGGCGATGATTTTTTGCTTGTTTGTCCTGGTGTACGACCGAGTTGGGCAACGGCTGGAGATCAAAAGCGATCGCTTACTCCAGCCCAAGCGCTCAAAGCGGGCGCAGATTACCTCGTCATTGGTCGTCCGATCACTGCGGCTGCTGATCCAAAGTTAGCTTGGCAGAGAATTTGTGATGAGCTAGTAGATGTTTTATGACTTCTAGGCAAGAGGCAAGAATAATTTATTTTATCCTTTTGACTTTTTACTTTTTGCTATTTTCACCCCATCCTACCGCAAGGGCAAAGCTTTATAACTCTCAGAGCCGAAATTGTCAAGCTCAAGATGTAGAGATATTAACGGCTCAACTATTAAAAGATTTACCTAGCTATGCAAATCGCGTCAGTCAACGCCTCCGCCGCCCTAATAGAACATTTGATATTTACACTTATGTACTTCTAGCAGGTCGCCCAGAGTTTGCACCTCTGACACTTGGCCCTGGTGAATATCTGCCGTCGGAACCCGCAGCTTTGGATGAAACGACACAGGTATTTATCACAACATTAGAAAGGCAATACACAGATGGCAAACCAGTTGAATTACAGGAATACCACTGGCTATTTTTAACTAAAACTGATGGTGGCTGGCGGCTGGCAATGATGTTCTCTCGTACTGGTACTTATCCATCTAAACAACCTCCTACACGCCCACGAGACAGTAGTAATGGAGTAATTGCTCAGGCAGTTCGTACCTGGCTGCGCGATTGTCAAGCTGGAAGTGTACGAGTTGGGTTTTCTGCAAATTAATCGAAATTCTGAATAGTTTTCGGAGTTTTCCGGCTAAAAGTGCGATCGCCCTTTTAGAGATGCCCCAGATAACGGACTATACCGTTTCCAACCAATCAAATACTCGATCTAGCTGTTCTAGTGTCACCAGTCCATATTGCCAAAGAATCATCGGCAGTAGATTTGGGTCTTGTTCTCCCTGTTTTTGAGCAAGCGCAATCGAAGCATCAGGAATAGCCAACTCCTCCTGCAAGAATCTAATCAATTTAGCGGGAATCATGGATTTCATAAATATTTTTCTATAACTGCAACTCAGTGTAACAACAATTGTAAAGTTTTGCAAAATTTATTAATAATAATTCAGTTTTAGGGATGCCGATACTCATAAATCTTTCATCCTTTCTTTAGCCAAACCTAATCACTCCATCTTCCGTAGTTGAGCTGACGTATAAAAGTTCCCTATATTAGCCATCAGCAGGTATATAGCACAAATTAATAATTTTGTTTACACAAGTTAATTAAGCTGTTATATTTATTTACATATCAATCTTGGAGATTGTGACTATGCCCTTGACCATCGAGTCCGCTCAAAATATTTTCTCTAATACTCAAGTTCCTAGTCCGATTCCAGCCACTATAGCCTTGTTCGATCAACTGAGTGTTGATGATCAACTAGCATTACTTTGGTATGCCTATACCGAAATGGGTCGTTCAATCACTCCTGCTGCTGTAGGAGCAGCACGTCTCCAGTTTGCTGAAGGTTTACTAAAAGAGATTCAGCAGATGTCTACTGAAGACCAAATGCAAGTTATGAGAGAACTTGCTCAAAATGCCGACACCCATATCAGCCGTTCCTATGGGTTCTTCAGTGTCAACACCAAGTTAGCTTTTTGGTACGAGTTAGCAGAGTTGATGAAACAGGGTGTTGTCGCTCCTGTCCCGACTGGCTATCAGATGTCGCCTGGTGTCCAGGTAGTGCTAGACTCAATCAAGAAACTCGATCCAGGTCAGCAAATCACCGTCCTACGTAACACTGTAGTAGATATGGGATTTGAGCCTGTTGCTCCCAGTAGTGATACAACTGCGGAACCGTTGTTTGAACGCAGTGAGCCAGCTCCTACTAAGATTAATGTTGAGGGAATCACAGAGCCTGCTGTAATCAGCTATTTTACAGCGATGAACTCAGATAACTTTGAAACTGCGATCGCATTATTTACTTTCGACGGTGCTTTACAGCCGCCATTCCAGAAGCCGATTGTTGGTCGTGAAGCGATCGCCCAATATATGCGCGCTGAAGCACAGGGACTCAATATTATGCCAAAGCAGGGCATATCCCAGACTCTACCAGATGGTTCTAAGCAGGTGAAAATTACAGGGGTAGTCCAAACTCCTTGGTTTGGTGTCAATGTTGGCATGAACATTAGCTGGCGGTTCTTGCTCAATCCCGAAGGCAAAATCTTCTTTGTAGCGATTGATATGCTGGCATCTCCCGAAGAACTCCTAAGTCTGCGTCCTCGGTAAAATGTGAGTAGTGAGTAGTGAGTAGAAAAGAACGAGATCTATCTACTACTTCACTTTCTTCTACTTGCTGCTGGCGCGGATCTCGTCTAATTTTTGTCGCACTTCCTGAATATCTTGCCACATTAACCATTTAGGACTGCCTTGTTCACGCGCCGGATTTCGCAGTAGATAAGCTGGATGCAGGATTGGCATACACAAACGTCCTTCCCACTCAATCCAAGTTCCGCGAATTTTTGTAATACCCTGTTTATTTCCCGTTAAACCTTTGACAGATGTAGCGCCAGTAAAGAGAATAATTTTTGGGTCAACAAGGCGAATCTGCTCTAAAAGGTAGGGTTTGCAAGCTGCTACTTCTTCGGTAGTAGGAACACGGTTATTTGGTGGGCGGCATTTTATAATATTGCAGATATAGATATCGTGTTCAGGATCAAGCTTGACCGATGCTAGTATTTTTTCTAACAGTTGCCCAGCTCTACCCACAAATGGTAAACCCGTTTCGTCTTCGTTTTGCCCTGGCGCTTCTCCAATGATCATGATATCTGCCTGAAAATTGCCACGTCCAACAACAGCATGATGGCGATTTTCTCCTAGTCCACATCTATGGCACTCGTTACAATGTTGTGCCAATTGAGTCATGGTTTCATAAGTGCCAGCAGGAATAGGAATTTTGGCACTTGTGGGAATCAGCTTTGTTTGCGACACCGGAGGCGTTGTCGGATCAACAGTTGAGTCGTTAAATAAGCTGAGTTGGTCGTCGCTGCTCATGAAAATAGGGAGGGCATCAAGTTAATTTAAAACTTGCTGGAATGGTTTGTAGCATCCGAGCTTCGTGCCTCAATTTTAGAGCTTTCTTTAGTAGTTGGATGTTAAAAAGTGCAATTTTATTTTGATTAGCTAAAAAATCAGTCATGATAAAGGTAAGTCCGCCGCAATATTCTAGGCGCACTTATGTTAAATTCACCACTTTTTGGCGATCGCACCGATGCTGGCGAACAGCTAGCTGAAGCGATTAAATTTAATTTGACCGAGACGGCCAATTTATCTGCGGTTTCGACTCCAGTGATTGTGTATGCGTTGCCGCGAGGCGGACTACCAGTAGCCGAACCTGTGGCGCGTCTACTGAATTGCCCGTTAGATATTGTAGTCGCGAAAAAAATTGGTCATCCTAAAAATTCAGAGTTAGCGATCGGTGCTGTGACAGCAGATGGAAACGTGCTGTGGGATGAGCAAACGCCACTTCGTAGCCAGCGCTCCCGTGAAGGACAAGTAGCGCTAACTGAAGCATTACAAAAAGCCCAGTTTCAACTAGCTCAATTAAGTCCTGCTTGCCCTCAAGTTAATCCCCAAGGTGCGATCGCAATTTTGGTTGATGATGGTATTGCTACGGGGATGACAATGGCAGTAGCGGCGCAAGCTTTAAGAGCGCAAAAGCCAGCAGCAGTTTGGCTATGTGCGCCCCTTGCTCCATCGCCGTTATTGCCTTGGTTGGAGCAGTGGGGCGATCGCCTAATTATCCTAGAAACGCCAGAGCCTTTTTTCAGTGTTAGTCGCTTTTATAGCCAATTTCCGCAAGTAGAAATTGAGTCAGCACTTGCTTGTCTCCAGCGACAAAATGAATGGCTAGCAAATGAAAATTAAAACTATGGAAAGGTATTGAGGTTTGGCGAGTTAGTATTTACACAATCTTTCCCTAACCCTCATTAGTAAATTTAGGAAATTGCCGTGCAAAGAGTCCTTGAACCAGAAGTAATGGACAGTTGGGAAGAAGCTGTTGAATACGACGCTATGGATTTTACAGAGGTAAATACTGCTTTTGCTCAACGAGCGATCGCATTAAAACCACCTTTGACTGCCAAAGTTCTAGATGCTGGTACTGGTACAGCCCGAATTCCAGTTTTACTTTGCTTAAAATATCCTCACTGGCAAGTATTCGGCATTGATTTAGCACAAAATATGTTGCAAATTGGCGTAAAGCACGTTGAACAGGCTGGCTTGCAAAATCAAATTGTGCTGGAGTTAGTAGATGCCAAGCACCTACCTTATAAGGATGGAGATTTTGATCTGGTTGTTTCTAACAGCTTAGTACACCATTTACCCGATCCTTTACTCTTTTTTCGAGAATTAAAGCGAGTGCTGAAGCCAAACGGCGCAATTCTGATTCGGGATTTGATTCGCCCCCCTGATCAGGAAACTATGAATAATTTGGTTGAAAGTATTGGTACTGAATACAATACTCACCAAAAACAGTTATTCCGCGATTCTCTTCATGCGGCGATTACACTAGATGAGGTAAATCAGCTAATTTCACAAGCCGATATACCAGGTGTAGTTGTCTATCAATCATCTGATCGGCATTGGACAGCAGAACGGGCGTGGGGATGAGGGGAGCAGGGGAGCATTCTTAGCAGGGGAGGCTCGGGCCCCCAAGGGGGAACTCGGGGTCCCCCTTGGGGATAAGGGGCAAGGAGGGGAGAGGGGAGATAGAGGACATGGGGACACGGGGATAGGGAGATTTGAGTAATAAGTTGGATATTTATAAAGCTTTAGTTCGACCTGTTTTGTTTACTGGGTTAAAAAGTGATCCAGAATGGCTACACCAGCAAGCAATTGGTGTTCTAGATTGGTTAGAGAGAAATAGACATCGCCCTACAACTAAAGCAGTACAAAACCTTTTACAACGTTCCTTGTGTGTGCGCGATGTACGTTTAGAACAAAAACTTTGGGGTGTAACTTTTCCCAATCCCCTTGGTTTGGCTGCTGGATTTGATAAAAATGGTGTTGCTGCAAATATCTGGTCAAGTTTTGGCTTTGGTTTTGCCGAATTGGGTACAGTGACATTTCACGCTCAACCAGGAAATGAGCGTCCCCGCTTGTTTCGTTTACCGCTAGATCAAGCTGCTCTCAACCGGATGGGTTTTAATAATAGTGGGGCTGCTGCAATGGCAGAAAGATTAGCTATTACACGCAAAATAAGCACAAACCAATTAATCCCGATCGGGATTAATTTAGGGAAATCTAAAGTAACGCCGCTTGATGCAGCAGCCGCAGATTATCTCGGTAGTTTTCGCTTGTTGAAAGATTTGGGAGACTATTTTGTTGTTAATGTGTCTTCACCAAATACACCAGGATTGCGATCGCTTCAAGATGCTGCACAATTAAGTTCAATCCTAGACGCTTTGCAGCAGGAGAACCAAGGGCAAAAGCCGATGTTTGTTAAGATTGCGCCAGATTTGGAATGGGAAGCGATCGCCGATATCCTGACAATCTCGAAGACATACCAACTTGCTGGCATTATTGCCACTAACACAACCATCCGCCGTGATCATCTTCAAACTCAGATAATAAGGGAAACAGGCAATTCTGTTGCCTCAGAAGCTGGTGGAATTAGCGGTGTGCCAGTTCGCGATCGCTCTACCGAAGTAATCCGCTTTATCTGGAATCAAACTCAAGGACAGCTGCCAATTATTGGCGTAGGTGGTATTTTTACGGCTGACGATGCTTGGGAGAAAATCACCGCAGGTGCTAGCCTTGTCCAAGTTTACACAGGCTGGATTTACGAAGGTCCTGGGATGGTGCGCCGCGTCTTAGAAGGTGTGCTGCAAAAGTTAGAGGCGCAGGGATTAGCCTCGATTTCTGATGCTGTTGGTTTAGCTAATTCGCCTTAGTAATGCTAATAACACAATATTTGCTGGCTTTCAATTCAGTCTTATAGACAATGGAACAACTCGAAACGAGCGATAATAAGCAGTTTTGCTCTTACAAATAGAAGTTCTTACTTATGGAAAATATATTTCTTGACAATAGCGCATTGTTATGCATACTACAGCTAGCTAGTCCAGCTTTACCAGTAGGAGCATATAGCTATTCTGAGGGATTGGAAACATTAATTGATACTGAGATAATTAACAATGAGCAAAGTTTGAAGCACTGGTTAGAACAGGAACTGCATTACGGGGCAATTCGGTTAGAAGCGGCGGTGATGGTAAGAGCTTATAATGCTGCCAAGCTTGGTGATACAAAAGCTTTGAGTTACTGGAATAATTGGTTATCAGCAGCGAGGGAAACAGAAGAGTTACGTTCATCAAGCTGGCAAATGGGGCGATCGCTTATTCGCCTGTTACTACAAATACAACCACAAATTGCTCAAAACGCAAATGCAGTTGGGAATCCTTGTAATTATGCGATCGCTTTTTGTATGGCTGCTGTTGGCTGGGAAATTGACCTGAGCGCTGCAATACTAGGCTACCTACACAGCTGGGCTACAAATCTAATCACAGCTGGAGTCAAACTTATTCCTCTTGGTCAAACAGCTGGTCAACAGCTACTTTTGCAGCTCAAAACTAATATTAGTAGTGCAATTAAAGAAATTCTCGCTTTAGAGGATGATGACCTTAGTAGTTGCGGTTGGGGCTTATCACTGGCAAGCATGAGTCATGAAATTCAATATACGCGCTTATTCCAAAGTTAGCTACTCAGGAAACTATCCCGCTAACTGCCCCTACTGCTTCTGAAGTTAAAACCCTGTGGTAACATGAGAGATTGCTGTATTTATTAAAATAAATTCCATCATGCCTTTGCCGCAAGTGCGTAAACAAGAGCTAATCTCCGAGTATCAAGTTCACGAAACAGATACTGGCTCAACAGATGTCCAAATTGCTATGTTGACTGAGCGAATTAACCGACTCAGCAAACATCTTAAAGGAAATCAGAAAGACCATTCTTCCCGACGCGGTTTGTTGAAGCTAATTGGTCAACGCAAGCGTCTTTTATCGTATATCCAGAACGAAGATAGACCAAAATATCAAGCTTTGATTGGTCGTTTGGGAATTCGGGGTTAAGGAATGGCATCTGAAGAACATCAACGAAATCCTTTACCTTTTGAACCAACTAAAAAGCGGTCAAAATCTGCTAAAAATTCGGCTAAATCGCCCGATACTGAGCAAAAGCCGGATAAACAACCAAAACCTAAAAAGGCTGAAAATAAATTACCCGAAATTGCTAAAAAGTCGAATAAGCCCGCAAATAAGTCGCCTGAACCTGGTAAAAAGTCTGCTCAAGCAGGAAAATTAACCACAAAGGAAATGGCGATTCCGAAAGTTGTGAGCGATCGCATGGCGCGGCGGATGGCTTTATTTTGTGGTATACCAACATTTTTGGGGATGGCAACATTTGTTGTTAGCTATATCGTCAAAACCAATGATTGGTTTAAGCTGCCAAACGTAGTCGTACTGCTTGTCAGCATCGGCTTTTTTGGTTTGGGAGTAATAGGGCTAAGTTATGGATTACTCTCTACTTCTTGGGATGAAGAAAGAGTCGGGAGTAAGCTAGGTTGGCAAGAATTGGGTATAAATTGGGGAAGGATGGTATCAGCTTGGCGCTCAAATAAGCAATCCCGTAACTATGAGTAGCTATGATGGTTAGCCCAATTATTAAATTGTTGGGAGTTTTGTGTAAGGTATTGATGTGAAGGCTAAAGGCTAAATTTTTTAGCCTTTATTATCAATAATTAATAAACTTAGAAGTAGTACCTAATAATCGCAAGACTGAGTGTCACATTATTATAAACTCACGCAGTTGGATGTCGTGCTGTAGCTTGCTTCCTCTAAGGGAAGCAAGTAAAGCTCTAGATTCTTCGCTTTTAAAGAAGAATGACTACAGACTGATTAATGCCTAACTTCTAGACATATTAAAAATAAAATTACTGAATAAGGAATTTAACATGATTGTAGTTATCAAGGTTGGTACACCAGAAACAGAGATTGCTCGAATTAGCGAGGAACTTTCCACTAGGGGTTTAACACCAGAAAAAATTGTCGGCAAGCACAAAGTAGTATTAGGTCTAGTAGGTGAAACAGCTAGCCTAGATCCGCTTCAAATTCAAGAAGTTAGCCCTTGGATTGAACAAGTATTACGGGTAGAACAACCGTTTAAACGAGCTAGCCTAGAATTTCGTCATGGACAAGCAAGTGAAGTTGTAGTAGACACTCCCAATGGTGCTGTTCATTTTGGTCAACAGCATCCGGTTGTAGTGGTTGCTGGCCCTTGTTCGGTAGAAAACGAAGAAATGATTGTGGAGACAGCGCGGCGCGTCAAGGCGGCGGGAGCGCAATTTTTAAGAGGTGGCGCTTACAAACCCCGGACATCACCCTACGCCTTCCAGGGACATGGCGAAAGTGCCTTAGATTTACTAGCAGCAGCGCGCGAAGCAACTGGATTAGGAATCATTACGGAAGTAATGGATGCAGCTGATCTCGATAAAATAGTCGCTGTTGCTGATGTGATCCAAGTTGGCGCTCGCAATATGCAGAATTTCTCTCTACTTAAAAAAGTCGGAGCGCAACCAAAACCAGTGCTTTTGAAGCGGGGAATGTCAGCAACAATTGAAGAGTGGCTGATGGCTGCGGAGTATGTTATGGCTGCGGGTAATTCAAATGTGATTTTGTGCGAAAGGGGTATTCGGACATTTGATCGGCAGTATGCGCGTAATACACTGGATTTATCAGTAGTGCCAGTATTGCGATCGCTTACTCACTTGCCGATTATGATTGATCCTAGTCACGGCACGGGTAGAGCAGAATATGTCCCGTCGATGGCATTAGCCGCGATCGCAGCTGGTACAGACTCATTAATGATTGAGGTTCACCCAAATCCTGCCAAAGCTTTATCAGATGGCCCTCAATCTTTAACACCAGAGCGCTTTGATCGTTTGATGCAAGAACTATCAGTTATTGGCAAAGCTGTCAAGCGTTGGACTGAACCAGCTGTTGCTTTGGCATAATAGTTTTAAGTTGGTTTAAAATTTAAACCACAATTGCTGAGAATTGTATGAGTCAAAAAGACAGCGAAACTGATCAAAAACGAGTCGTCTATGCACCTCAACCAGCTAAAATCTCTACGCCTCCTTCTGTCCTCAGCGTTGAGTTAAGCAATGATGAAGAGGTTGAGTGGCAGTGGACGCACTTTCCTAACTGTCAAAGTGTAATTACCGGATACAAGATAGTTGGTAAGAACGATGTTAGCTAGTTCGTGTTTGTGAACTACAGCCATACAAGGAAATGAAAAAGGCAAAAGGAGAATCTTTTGCCTTTTTAGTCTAAAAGTAATTTCAGCACATTAAATAAACTAAGGTGAGCATTGCCTAGCTTATTTTTTATCGCCTTCTGCTACCAAAACTACGAGAGCCACTTCTGCTGTATCCAGATGAGCGGCTACTGCCAAAACTACTAGAAGGTCGTCTAACTCTAGGAGTGGTTCTACCAGACTGGCGCAATGTACTAGAACCAAAGCCCGACCCTGTAGAACGGCTGCCAGTATTAACACGCGGCGTAGTACGAATCGTGGGTTGACCGTAACTTGGTGTTCTTATTCTTCCTGTTGTGCGGAAATTAGTCCGCCTACTTCTTTCTGCTAAAGGCGGCGCATTGTAACGACTTTGGTAACGCTCAGTTGCCTGACTGTAAGAGCTACCATAACCACCAAAACCTCTAAGTGCAGATGTTCCTGGCTGATAAACGGGTGGCACATAATACTGTGGTCTAAACAACAGACTACCGATCGCTTGACCCGCTAAGTTACCTGCTACTGCTCCAGCAAAAGGAGTCCAGAAACTGTTTTCCCGACGCACGACTACAGTTTCTTGTTGTCCTGTTTGGGGATTTTGCTGCGTTTCAGTAACGTTGTGAACGTACTCAATCTTAAAGTCTTCCGTTAGGTATAAAACAGGCTGCCCGTTCTCTACTTGCAGATAACTTTTTTGACCAGCTTTGATTTGTTCATCAGTCAGCCGTGCCATCTGGACATTTGCAGTCCGAAAAACTGGAGGCGTACCAGGTTGGGTGTTAAGTAACATCAGGCTATACTCCCCAGTTGCATCGTCATAGGTGACTTGCTGCACTGGGTACTGACCATCGCTCAACCGCGTGGGAGCAGCTGCTGGTGAATTGACGTTCCTGGCTTGAGGCGTGGTTTCTTCAGGCCCCCCACAGGCAACGGTTGTCCAGCACAAAGTCAGGGTTAAAAAAAGGATTGTGAATTTGCGAAGCATGAATTTATAAACCGTTAATGAAGCTTTCATACTACCTCCAGTTTAAGCTGACTCAGCCAAGGGCTGCTTGCACCTCAAGGACGAGAGCAACTGTTTATGGAGGTAGCAACTATAAAGGAACTAACTCTGTAAAATATTGCAGCAACTGGTCATATGTAAGTTCGTCTCCTAGCTGCGCTGGCGAGAAATGCACCTGGATCGCCCGCAATCTTTCTTGATAATTCAAGTTGATTAATGCTTTTAGTCCAGCTTTAAGCGCGGTGATATCTGCCAAATTAGTTTCCAACTCTGGCACTTCTCCCTCAAAAGCCGCCGTAATCATCACAACCAAGTTCTGTGTTATCGGTAAAGATAAAGGCTCATCTTTAGCAGCCGGGGGACTGAGATCCGGTTCACTTAAGTAACGTTGGGCAGAATCGGTAAATAATTCGTTGCAATAGTCGCCCGCTTCACCTTCGTCCCAGAATACCTCGCCTTCATTGGCAGCCGAAAGCCAGTAGGTGTCATATTGCAGCAGGCTTTGACAGATTTCGACGAGTCCAAGTCCCAAAACTTCAAGGTCGCCGTCAGAGTCTATAGCTTGCCGTGCAGCACGATTCAACACTCCTAAAAGTGGTGCTACTTCATCTCCCGCTAAATGGAGAAATAGACGGCAGACGACAAAGCGTTTGCGACCTGTCATTCTATTTAAGCGATCGCCCCATGCAGTCATTTTTTTATCCCCACAATTTCTATACTTGGTCAATTAGCCGTAGCTGCTGAGTTTTTTAGTTATCTACAATGATTCAATTCACTTTTCTACCTCCCAAATTTATAGTTGGAAAGAGTAGATGATTGTATATACGTCTAGGCAGATATTATTGAAGTTACAGATAAAAAATGAATATTGGCATTGTCGGACTTGGATTAATTGGCGGTTCATTGGGTTTAGACTTGCGATCGCGCGGCTACAAAGTTTTGGGAGTCAGTCGGCGTGAACAAACTTGTACTCAAGCGATCACGCGCGGAGTTGTTGATCACGCCAGTGTTAATCCGGCAATTTTAGCAACGGCTGATATTGTATTTATTTGTACACCTCTAGCAGCAATTTTACAAACTGTAGAACAGTTGATTCCGCATCTATCTTTAGAAACAGTTTTAACTGATGTCGGTTCGGTGAAATTGCCCATAGTAGAAGCGATCGCTCCTGTTTGGGATAATTTTGTGGGTGGGCACCCGATGGCGGGAACAGCAGACAGTGGCATTGAAGCTGCTGTACCGAATTTATTTAGTCTTAAGCCTTATGTACTCACACCAATCGCAACAACACCAACTCACGCAGTGAAAGCTGTAGAAGAAATTGTGCGGCATCTTGGAGCTACTCTATATCATTGTCGTCCGTATGACCATGACCGAGCAGTAAGTTTGATTTCGCATTTACCAGTGATGGTGAGTGCTAGTTTGATTACTACTTGTATGAGTGATGAGCCTGACGTAGTAAAATTAGCGCAACAATTAGCTAGTTCTGGATTTCGGGATACTAGCCGCGTGGGTGGCGGTAATCCAGAATTGGGAGTGATGATGGCACAGTATAACAAAGAAGAATTGCTGCGATCGCTTCAACACTATCACCACAACCTCGAAGCACTGATTAACCTGATAAAACAGGAAGACTGGACTTCCCTCAAACAACAGTTAGAATTAAATCAGCTAGCACGACCTCAATTTCTGCAAGATGCTAGTGCAATGCCTAAAGCGCCATAAACACCAATCTCCAGACTTGGCTTGTTAGTTTTACAACCAAATCGTTATTAAATCTACCGCTATATCTGGTACACGATCGCTTTTACCTTTCGGTAGGAATTTGTAAATCTCCGTAAAATAACTGTTTTTCTTGGGATCTTAATCAAGGATACTGTAAACAATAGAACTGTGAATTTAGCGGAAATCTACCTAATGCTGTTTAAGTAAATTCAAGCTATAGTAGCCCTGAGTTTAGCGAACTTGCGGAATAAGAGTGTTTTTACTGAATCATTTTTAGATATTCAATCAATACTATTATGTTTATGCAAAAACTACCTTTCTAGAGAAATGGATATTTTATCCGAATTAATTTTACAAACCAAAAACTTAGCTCCTCAAGACTTGGCCTATAGTATGCTCAAAATGTAACTAGGTAGTCCTAAAAGTTTTTACTAGGGGATTTGGCGCTCAAATTTAAAACCTATGATTGTTTAATGAGTTCTTGTGGTGACTTTATTTGTGATTCAATGACCTCTACATTGCATAAATTAAACCTTTCTCTAGTCAACGGCTATGATGCACCACCTAAAGTCTTGGTGGTTGACGACCATCCTGCCAGCCGGATGACAGCAGTAGCACTGCTAGGAGTAGAGGGTTATGAAGTTTTGGAGGCAGACAGTGGGTTGGTAGCACTAGAACAGGTGCTGAAAATCCAACCGGATCTGATTTTGCTGGATGTAATGATGCCGGAAATGGATGGGTTTGAAGTGTGTCGACAGTTGAAGCAGGATGACCAAACTAGGTTGATCCCCGTAATTTTCATTACAGCTTTGAATGACCGACAATCACGAATTCGCGGCATTGAAGCTGGAGGTGATGATTTTCTTACCAAACCTTTTGATCGTCTTGAATTAGTAGCACGGGTAAAGTCGCTTGTCCGCCAGAAGCGACTAAATGAAGACTTAGATCACGCAGAACAAGTGCTTTTTTCAATTGCCAGGGCGATTGAAAGTCGCGATCCGAATACGGGAGATCACTGTGAACGTTTGGTAACGCTGGGTCAAGCTTTTGGTGAATATCTTAACCTCAACCGCGTCCAAATGCGAAACTTGCAATGGGGCAGTTATCTCCACGATATTGGCAAAGTTGGTATTCCTGACGCAGTGCTGCTGAAGACTGGAAAATTAACATCAGACGAGTGGGATATTATGAAGCAGCACGTTTCAATTGGTGAGAGGATTTGTCAGCCTCTTGTAACGATGCGAGGAGTAAGCCCCATTATCCGTCATCATCACGAGCGCTGGGATGGCTCTGGCTATCCTGATGGACTAGCAGGTGAGCAAATTCCCTATCTAGCTCAAGTTTTTCAAGTTATTGATATTTATGATGCCTTAACGAGTGAACGCCCATATAAACGGGGGTTGACGGGAGTTGAAGCCCTGCAAGTAATGGCTGAAGAAACAGCGAAAGGGTGGCGTAATCCTAAACTAATACAGCAATTTTCCCAGTTTGTTCACTCTACTCGAATTTAGAGATCAGGGATCAGAAATCAGGGATTAGGGGAATTCTTAGAGTCGATGTTGAAGAAAATCTCGAAGTTGAAGAAAATCTCGAAAACGAGGTGCTAAGAACTATTGTGGCAATTTTAGGTTAGTCTAGCCCCTAGCTCATAGTCCCTAACCCCTTGTATTCTTTTAGCTGATAGCTGATAGCTGATGAGTGAATATGATAGCGGTAGCAATTTTAGCGGCTGGACGTGGAACCCGAATGAAATCGTCTTTGCCCAAAGTTTTACATTCGTTGGGAGGGCGATCGCTTGTCGAGCGAGTTCTCCAAAGCTTAACTTCGATTTCGCCTAGTCGATGTCTAGTTATTGTTGGATATCAGGGTGAACAAGTAAAAACGGCCCTTACAGGTAGACACGAGGAAGAATCTAATTTTTTACCTGCTGTAGAATTTGTTGAACAAACTGAGCAACTAGGGACAGGTCATGCTATTCAACAATTACTGCCTCATTTAGAAGGCTTTACAGGGGATCTACTGGTGTTAAACGGCGATGTACCTTTGTTGCGGTCTGAAACTCTCAAACACCTGTTGCAGACTCACCAAGAGCATCAAAACGCCGCGACAGTCCTAACAGCACATCTGCCTAATCCCCAAGGGTACGGGCGCGTATTTTGTGACGGTCAAAATATTATTAAACAAATCGTTGAACACCGAGACTGCACTGACGCTCAAAAACAAAATCGCCGGATCAATGCTGGAGTTTATTGCTTTCGCTGGCCTGATTTGGCTGCTAGTTTGCCACTACTTCAAGCTAACAACGATCAGCAAGAATATTATTTGACTGACATCGTAGACTTAGTTGCACCAGTAATGGCGGTTGATGTCGAGGATTACCAAGAAATTTTGGGGATAAATGACCGAGAACAGCTAGCAACAGCATCCGAAATTTTGCAAAGACGGGTAAAGTCAAAATGGATGGCTGCGGGTGTGACGCTGATTGATCCCGCAAGTATCACGATTGATGATACGGTGCAATTGCAACCGGATGTGATTATTGAACCGCAAACGCATCTACGCGGAAATACAGTAATTCAGTCAGGGTGTCGGATTGGGCCAGGGAGTTTAATCGAAAATAGTCAATTGGGTGAGAATGTGACGGCGCTGTATTCAGTAATTACAGACAGTGTTGTCAAAGCAGAAAATAGTATTGGCCCTTATGCACATTTGCGCGGTCATGTTGAGGTAGGCGCTGGCTGCCGTGTGGGAAATTTTGTGGAATTGAAAAATACTTTGTTGGGAGATAAAACAAATATTGCTCATTTGTCTTATCTAGGAGATGCTACGGTAGGCGATCGCGTCAACATCGGTGCGGGTACAATTACCGCTAACTACGACGGCGTAGACAAGCATCCTACCCAAATAGGCGATCGCACTAAAACTGGTGCAAACAGCACTTTAGTAGCACCGCTAACATTAGGCGCGGATGTCACGATTGCAGCTGGTTCCACTGTGACAGAAGATGTAGAAAATGATTGCCTAGTAATTGCGAGGGCGCGTCAAGTGATTAAACCTGGTTGGCGCTTAAAATCCGCGCAGGATTAAACTCAGATGCAAGTTGCTAAATCTTTGTTCTACTTCGTCATAGCTGGATTGTGCGAAATTGGCGGAGGATACCTAATCTGGCTTTCGCTAAGGGAAAATCGGAGTATTTTGTTAGCTGTTGTTGGCGCGTTACTCCTAATGATTTATGGGATTATCCCAACATTGCAACCAGCCAGCTTTGGACGGGTTTACGCCGCTTATGGCGGTATTTTCATCGTTATTTCAATTTTGTGGGGTTGGCAAATTGACAAGATAACGCCAGATAAATTTGATTTATTAGGCGGTGGGATTGCTTTACTTGGCGTGTTAGTTATCATGTATGCGCCAAGAAGTTAAAATCCACTTTACTTATAAACCGTTAGTTAGCCCAGTCCATTCCAAAGTATCGCCAATTTGTTCGCCATCATGGAAGGCGGCGAGGAGGACTTCGCTGGTTTTTCCCCAGGCGATCGCTCCTGTAGAATCAAGAGCGATCGCTCCTAAATCGCGCTGGTGTTGATTTGCCTCGGTAAACGAGCGCTGCATAGCGTCTGGAAGCGTCATTCCATCAGTTACACGCACCACTATCCGCGCTGCTAAACACTCATCAATGATGTCTTCTCCGATTCCAGTACAACTAACTGCTGCATGAGTAGTGGCATAATTTCCAGCAGGCATAGCTGAGTCACTAACTCGCCCAATGCGCTCAAAACCTTTGCCACCAGTTGAAGTACCAGCTGCGAGTCGTCCTTGGCTATCAAGCGCGACAACGCCAATTGTCCCTCGTCCAGCATTAGTGGGTTCAGCTAATTGTGCTATTACCCCTGCCATTGATTTTCCAAAATTTTCTTGCCGCTCCTGCATCCATTCCCCTAATCTGAGATCAGTCATGGCATCGTAGCTAGGGATCTGAAGTTCTCGTAATAGTTCAGCTGCGCCGTAATCAGATAAAACCCTGTCGTCGGAGTTTTGTAAAGTATAAGCAAGATCAATCGGATGCTGTACTCGTGAAACATTAATTACACCACTGAAGCGCTGACGCAAACCATCCATCAACGCAGCACTCATGCGAATTTGACCGTCAGATTGCAGCACAGAACCAGTCCCGGCATTAAAGCGGGGATCGTCTTCTAATAGCTGGCAACCGCGCACTACTGCGTCAATAGCAGGTGTCCCAGATAGCAGAAGTGCATAAACTTCTTCGATGACTTTAAATAGCGATCGCCTAACAATATCTACTCCGCCTTTCCCCTTAAGAGAACTACCAGCACCACCATGAATAATTAACTTAGGCTGCACCTGTAACTCCATTTATGCAATACATCCTTAATATTTTTGCAGTGTAGTTTATTCAGTCTTCGATTGAGAACGACGACGACGGCAACGTTCTGAGCAGTATTTCACTTCATCCCAGCAATCTTCCCATTTTTTGCGCCAAGTAAAGGGACGTTGACACACTGGACAAATTTTTGTTGGGAGATCAGATTTAGAGTGACGGCGTGTCATGTTAACTTAGCGGTACATTGATTAAGCCAATTTTAAGAAATCCTCATTGAGAGACGTAATGTGGAAGCATTAGCTGGAGTGCGAATTGTATTAGTTGAACCAGCCGGGGCGCTAAATGTGGGTGCGATCGCCCGAATTATGAAAAATATGGGGTTACAGCATTTAGTGATTGTAAATCCCCAGTGCGATCCTCTGGCAATCGAAGCGCAGCACATGGCGGTTCATGCTTTAGATATTCTAGAATCTGCCCAACAGGTAGAGACGTTACTAGAAGGTTTGCAAGGATGTACCAAGGCGATCGCTACAACCGTGAGGGTTCGTACTTTTGGCAAACTAGAACATCCGCGCACAACACTACCTTGGTTACTAGAGGAACCCGGGAAAACAGCCTTGATTTTTGGACCAGAATACCGGGGGTTGAGTAATGAAGAATTAAATTATGCCCAGCGTTTTGTTTACATTCCCTCAAATCCTAGCTATCCATCCCTGAATCTTGCCCAAGCAGTAGCAATTTGCTGTTACGAACTTTCTCAGTCTAGTCAGATAAATTCAACTTCTGATCAGCTTCCAGCCACAAGCGATCATGCTTCATTCGACGTTTTAGAAGGGTATTATCAACAATTAGAAGACATCCTGCTTAAAATTGGTTATGTTTATCCTCATACAGCAGCTAGTCGGATGGAAAAATTTAGGCATTTATTCAACCGCGCCCAGCTTAATAAAAGCGAAGTAGCTATGCTAAGAGGTATTTTAAGTCAAATAGAATGGGCGCTTGCTCAGGCGAGGAATGTTCAATAGTAGTCAGTTTAAAAAATGCAAAATTTTTGTAAATTTAATGGCTAAAAGAAATTTCCCAGTAAACTTATTGCAGTTGAACATTTTTTAAACTGTAATTTGTTTAATTAAAGAGTGGATTGGGATAAACTGATCAGCCAAATACCACTTGCTGAAATAAAGTAATCGCAAAATTAGGGTGTTTGAGGAGTTGGGTGTGGTTCAAAAATATGCTAAGTCGATTGGGTTACAAAGAGTATCCGTGCCAGAATCTGGTCAGAAAATCTCAACGCGGCGTGAACAGCAAAGTCCTCAGCGTCGCCAGCAAAAATCGAGAAGCCAGGATACAGTCAAAAATCAAGCGAGTTTTGAGCGTTCACATCAATCAGCAAGTGTGGATCATTCCCTTCATCCTGATTCTCCTCAAGCCTTTGTGCCAGCAAGAGCAGCATCAACAAAAAACAAAAAGCCTGCAATTAGACCAGTAGATTTACCACCAAGACCTTATACCGATTACCAAGCAGCAAATTATCGTCAGCCTAGCGCCAAAATAAAAGCACCTGAGAGGGTCAAGTCTAAGCCGTCGCGCCAATCACCAAAAGGACGCAGCACACATCAAATGCGATCGCGTGTGCATCCTGTACAACCGCAAAAACGCCAGAAACCAACACTAATTTTGTGTTTATTGCGGCTGCTGATTTTGGGAGTTGGGATTGGGGGCATTGCTGGCACATTGTTGTCAGTCTTAGATCCCACCAGTCGGATCGGAGCAGAAAATTCTATTGCAGTTCAAGAAACTCAGCAAAAAGAAGCAACTGTTGAAGTTAAACCTCCTGCTTTAAAGCTGAGTCAGGAAATTATGCCGTTAAAAACAGCAGTGCAGCAACTGGCGGCTAAAAACGCCAAGTTGTTCCCAGGAATGTTTTTTGTGGATCTAGATAGTGGCGGTTACATTGATTTGAACAGTAATTTAACCTTTTCTGCTGCCAGCATGATCAAAGTTCCGGTTCTTGTCGCCTTTTTTCAAGATGTAGATGCTGGAAAAATTCGCCTAGATGAAAAGCTGACCATGACAAAAGAGTTGATTGGTGGCGGTTCTGGGGATATGCAGTATAAACCAGTTGGCACAAAGTTCACGGCGCTGGAAACAGCAAATAGGATGATTGTGATCAGCGACAATACAGCGACAAATATGCTAATTGCGCGGATGGGTGGTGAATCCGCTTTGAATCAGCGCTTCCAAAGTTGGGGATTGGCTGTGACACAGATTCGGAATTTATTGCCGGATTTGTCAGGTACAAATACCACCAGTCCAAGGGATTTAGGGCAGTTAATGGCTTTGGTGAATGAGGGGCATTTGATGTCACTGCGATCGCGCGATCGCTTGTTGGAGATCATGCGCCGGACAAAGACAAGAACTTTGTTGCCACGCGGTCTAGGATCAGGAGCTATCATCGCTCATAAAACAGGTGATATTGGTTCAATGGTGGGGGATGTTGGTTTAATTGATATGCCCAGTGGTAAGCGATACATCGGTGTCGCTATGGTCAAACGTCCCCATAACGACAATCGCGCTCAAGAGCTAATTCGCCAAACTTCTCGTGCTGTTTACCAGCAATTTAATCAACCAACTGTTCCTCAGATTATGCCGACAACTCCTTTTGTAACTACAAATCCCCCTACACCCCAGGGGAGATAAGGAGATGTATTTATTATTCTTTAACCCCTAATCCCTGATCCCTGATCCCTAATCCCTAACGCTTAACCCCTAATTCCTGATCCTTAACCCCTAATTCTTCCTCTAACTTCTCTGCCTCGTTAAGTTGGTCGAGCATTGACCAGATGTGCTGTAATAGTTCATCTAACCCTATGCGTGTAACAGCTGAGATTAAGAAGACTGAGGTTTGACTTAGAGTCTTCAGTTGATGGGCGATCGCTGTGCTAGTTTCCTCATCAACTGCATCTACTTTATTCAGCGCTAAGATTTGCGGACGCTGTGCTAATCCGCGTCCATATGCCTGTAACTCGTGCTGAATTGTTTGATAGTCAGCGATTGGATCTAGTGACGTAATATCAACTAAGTGCAGCAGTAAACGAGTGCGTTCGATGTGGCGTAAAAAGTCGTGGCCTAAGCCAGCACCTTGGTGTGCGCCTTCGATTAAACCTGGAATATCAGCAAAAACAGTGCCATCACCAGTCGGTTTACGCACTACACCCAAATTTGGGACTAGGGTAGTAAAGGGGTAGTCTGCGACTTTTGGTCGCGCTGCTGAAAGGGCTGAAATTAAAGTAGATTTACCAGCATTTGGTAGCCCAATAATTCCTACTTCTGCTAAGAGTTTTAACTCTAAGCGCAACATCCGGTGTTCTCCTGGCAATCCGGGTAGCGCGTACTCTGGTGCGCGGTTGCTATTGCTTAAAAAGAACTTGTTTCCTAATCCACCTTTGCCACCTGCGGCGACACATAAAGTCTGCCCTGGCTTAATTAAGTCGCCGATAAGTACACCCGTCTCGCCATCATAGACAGTTGTACCGCAGGGAACTTCAATAATGCGATCGCTTCCTGCTGCCCCGGTACGATTATTTGGCCCACCGCGAGAACCGTTTTCTCCCTGAAAGCGATGGTTGTACCTAAAGTCAAGCAAAGTTTGCAGGTTTTCTTTGGTAACAAAAATCACGGAACCGCCCCGTCCGCCATTGCCTCCAGCTGGTCCACCTGCTGGCACATACTTCTCTCGCCGGAAAGCTACAATTCCATCGCCACCCTTCCCAGCTTCAACTTCAATTTCTACTTGATCAATAAATTGCATAACAAAAGGAGACAGAATACAGAAGGCAGGATTTAGAAGCCAGAAGAAAGAAGAGTGAAGAACATTGTCCCTTTATCCTTTTATCTTCTTGCCCCGTTGTCCTCCTCCTGACTCCATTATCAGATATAGTTTGAGACATCTTCTTTGCAATCGTCCGCCAGGTAAGACAGGGCGCGGAAGCGTATGCCCACTAGCTGATCGTAGAGGGGGTTAAGCTTACACAGCGCGGGAATGTGGACGATTTTATGCCCAAAAAGTTTGACATCCCGCTCAAAAGGACACTGCGGGGGAATCATTTTGCACAAGAATCGCGCTACTTTGGGGTCTTGGATTTCCAATTCGTCGAGCCATTCCCGAACAGGATTCAGTACATCTAGTTGGGGTTCTGGAGGGGTAATTGGACTAGATGCTGTGTCGGCACTGGCGCTATTGTCATAAAGAGTGTGACGTAGGGCTGCTAGTATTTTCTCCTGCTGTCCCAGAACTTCGCAGAATTGGTGCAAGATTTGATCTTCAGAAGCTGAATATGTACCATCGGCGATCGCTACCATTACTGCTGTGCGTAAGAAATTTTCCGCTGCTGCTGTGTCTTTGCCAAAAACTGCGGCTAATTCCTCTGGCTTAATTGGTTCCAATGCCTTGAAATTTAGATCAGATGATTGTTCATCCTGCGTTAAAGCGGCAATTACTTCTTGCTCTTCAGGATCAAAGTTACCATCTGCCCAAGCAATAGCTAGCAACCCACGCAGCCAAGCCGCCACTTGTTCAGGGCTGTAGTTCGGTTTAATTACGTTCGTCATGAATCACGCCTAAAAATTGGACAATTCAACCGATTTTAAATTGTAGATTTTAAATTTAGCTGTACACTACTCACTCTGGGATGAAGCGAGAAGAGATTTTTTGAATTACTGCATTAAAATTATCTCTGGCTTACCTTCTGTTAGAAAGCGTGTAAGAATAAGTTGAGCAATTAAGCGGTTTTTCTAGGGCTAAGTTGATAATTCCAGTCCCCATGAAATCGCTGCCGTCGAATGGCAATGGTATTGAATTGTTCATCCGTCACT
>JAESFL010000382.1_pt1 | contig 34566 bp, 41 predicted proteins | sample 9269401 | NCBI WGS metagenome assembly JAESFL01 (sample SAMN14506025, study PRJNA617098) | algae metagenome | isolation source: Gloeocapsa sp. UFS-A4-WI-NPMV-4B04 and co-occurring heterotrophs from desert... | place: USA: Utah | collected 2006-10-01 | reverse complement strand
ATTACTGGCTAAAGGAGGAATGGTTGTTTCAGCTAGAGCATAGCCAATAGGTGTCGAAGATAAAATCAGAGTTAAACAAAGAATTATAAATTTACGAAACATAAAATCATAAACCCTTAAAAGCTTTAATCCTACTCCCAGTTTAAAGTCTAAAAGTCTGACGGCTGCTTGCCTCCTAGTACGAAAGCGGCTTAACTAACATTAGCAATTACAAAAGAGCAAGGAATTATTGCAAAATATTACGACAGCGTTACTACCGAAATGCCCGATTGTGCGTCAAAGGAGTGTGGTCTTGGTAGAGTAGAAGCAATCCTAAACCCCTGAACTTGCGATGGAATGTCGGCTCTGCGGTCATCCGAACACTCACAAACACGGCAAGATGCCGAACGGACATCAACGCTACCGCTGCCCCGCCTGTCAGCAGACCTTTGCTGAAAGTTTTGACACCCTCTACTACTGGAGACGCGTCAGTCCACACCAAGTTCAACAGGTGCTACAAGCTCACAGTGAAGGAAGTAGTCTGCGGGGGATTAGCCGCATCACAGGCTTGGCCTACAACACCGTCGTCAGCATTGTTCGTGGTGCCAGTAGCAAGGCCCAGTTGATCCACAATAACCAGGTTAAGCAGGTAGAGACCGAGGAGGTGAGTGCAGATGAGATGTGGTCATTTGTTTCAAAAAACAGAAGCAATGCCTGCCCGATGAATTAGAAGCAGGAGACTGTTGGATTGGACTGAGTTTAGCCAACTCCAGTGGGTTAATCTTGGGGGCGCGAGTGGGTAAACACACCGATGAGTTGATTGAGGAGTTGGTCGTGAGTACAGAGGGAAAAACGAATTGCAAGCAATGGAATAGCGACGATTGGGGTGGCTACGAGCGGGTGCTGCCGCCTGAGATGATGCACTACGTCGGCAAAGACAAGACTCAAAGATTAGAGCGGACGAACGGCATCGTTAGACAGCAAACCGGACGATGGCATCGACGGCAGAACAAGTTCGGCAAAGTATGGGAACAAACGAAGATAACAGCGCGATTAGTTGTGATACCAAGTTGCAGTCAGATGAAGTAATGTAAAAGGAAAGATAAAAATCTGTTCTGCAAGCCGGTAACCTAACACAGATATATCCAATGCAACTGAGGTGAAATTGTTGATGAGCCGATTCACTCAAGCCTTTCCCCACTTAGACTTAAAGATGGTTAAGCAAAAGCTCAAAACCGCAGTTAAGCACTGGGAGAGGCAAAAATGGCTGGTGATCTACAACGCGAGCATAGATCCCCGACCTGCTGGAGAGATTGCCAAACATGTGGGAGTGTCAAAGGGGTTTGTGCGTAAAGTAATACAACAATACAACCGCCAAGGAGAAGCCGCGCTTTCGACCCCAGGCAAAGGGGGTAGGCATAATTGTTATCTAAGTTGGGAACAGGAGAAACAACTAATAGAAAGTTTCAAGGCTAAGGCAGTCAAAGGACACGTTGCTACCGCTAAAGAAATCAAACTAGCCTACGAGGATAAAGCCGGGAAGAAGGTGCATAAAACGACTATCTATCGATTGTTAGACCGACATCAGTGGCATAAAATAGTACCGAGACCTAGCCATCCTAAACAACAGCCTCAGGCTCAAGAAGAATTTAAAAAAACTTTGCTTTGCAGCTAGAGCAAATTAATCAAACTAGAGACCCATCAGATACTAGACCTTTGCTACTCATGGCAGCAGATGAAGGGAGGTTTGGCCGGATTGGGGAAGTTCATCGTTGTTGGTGTCCCAAAGGCATCAGACCAACTGTGCCGAAGCAACAGGTCAGGCAGTATGTTTACGCCTATGCTGCTGTAGCACCAGCACTGGGTAAAATGACCTGCCTAATTCTACCCCATGCCAATACCAAGATGATGAATTTATTTTTACAGCAGGTATCAGTAGAATTAGCTGAGTATTTTATTGTCATCCAGGTAGATAAAGCTTCTTGGCACAGGTCAAAATATCTCAAAATTCCTGAGAACATTCGCCTGATTTATCAACCATCCTATAGTCCTCAATTGATGCCTGTAGAACATATCTGGGAAGAGATTAGAGAAAAACATTTTTATAACCATGTTTACAACTCACTAGATGTAGTTGAGGAGGTACTTTGTCAAGGTTTATTAGAGCTTTGTTCTGAACCTCAACGTTTGAGTTCTTTGACCTTCTTTCCTCATTTACGACTACTTCTTTAGACCGCAACTTGGTATGAGTTACTTCAACTGGATCTGGCAGCATAGCCGATTTAAAACCACTGCGGCTCAGCGAGCAAATTTAAGTGAGCGGTCCTGGAGTTGGCAGGACATTGTTGCGTATCCCACAATCATTTAACGCACTATCGAAATGCCCTTCGGTGGAATTACTTTTCACTTATTTACAACTCTAAACTACGCCATAAATACCATGATGCGACAGTGCAGTATGGTTTCCACTTCTGACCTAGACGCAGAACTGTATGTTTATCAGGTAGTTCTTTAAGGAAGTACACTTTTTTGATAGCAGCGCGCACCCCAAGGTCGTCAACTGGCAGAATATCTTGTCGATTCAGGCGAAAGATTAACAACATCTGCACCGTCCACCGTCCAATACCTTTGACCTGGGTGAAAGTTTGAATAATAGCTTCGTCATCCATCGCCTCCAACTCAACTATTGTTGGCAATCCATCTAATATCTTTTGAGCTAAATCTTTGAGGTACAAAACTTTAGCACGCGAGAGTCCTACAGAACGCAATAACTCGTCCTGAGCGTTGAGAATATCCAGGGCCGTTGGAAAAGGCTGGTGAGGAGCAAGCTGGAGAAATCGGCGGTAGATGCTAGCGGCTGCTTTGGTAGAGAGTTGTTGATGAATAATTGCTCTTGAGAGCGAGGAGAAAAGGTCTCCGTGCTGTTGTGCTGCATCAAGTTGGCAAGGGCCGATCTGTTCAATGAGTTGCCCTAAGATCGGATCTGATTGCTTGAGGAAGTTGATAGCGGCATCATAAGTCATTGCAAGCGTATTCTGTACCTTTATTAATGATGGACTCATTATTTAATCAGCATCGTCAACAAGAAATAGCAAGTGAATCGCCACTTGCTGACCGGATGCGCCCGCGCTCTTTAGACGAGTTTATCGGGCAAGACCAGATCATTGGTCATGGTCGGTTGTTACGTCGTGCCATTCAAGCCGACCAACTTTCGTCAGTCATCTTTTACGGACCACCGGGTACGGGCAAGACCACTTTAGCCCGAATCATTGCTAATACAACGAGTGCTCACTTCATAGCGCTAAATGCTGTACTATCTGGAGTCAAAGAAATTCGTGCGGCAATTGAAACGGCTCAAGAAAAGCGTACTAAACACAAACAGCGTACTATCTTGTTCATTGATGAAGTCCACCGCTTCAATAAATCACAGCAAGATGCTCTGCTGCCTTGGGTAGAGAACGGTACAGTTGTCCTGATTGGAGCAACAACAGAAAATCCCTACTTTGAAGTTAATAAAGCACTTGTCAGCCGCTCACGTATCTTTCAACTGAAGCAATTAAATGATTTGGACTTGCACCGCGTTGTCGAACAGACACTAACCGACCCTCAACGCGGCTATGGCAAGCTAGCAGTACAAGTTGAGCCAGAGGCAATCGCTCACTTAGTGGATGTTGCCAATGGTGACGCGAGGTCATTACTCAATGCGCTGGAATTAGCAGTAGAGACAACGCCCCCTGATGAAAGTGGTGTAATTCAGATAACATTAGCTGTAGCAGAGGAATCAATTCAGCAACGTGCTGTGTTGTACGACAAAGAAGGGGATGTCCACTTTGACACGATTAGCGCTTTTATCAAGAGTCTACGTGGCTCTGACCCAGATGCAGCCTTGTACTGGCTAGCAAAAATGGTTTATGCCGGGGAAGAACCGCGCTTTATCTTCCGCCGGATGCTAATTCTAGCCAGCGAAGATGTGGGGCTTGCTGACCCGAATGCAGTTGGAGTAATTAATGCTTGTGCTGAGGCTTTTGACCGCGTGGGGATGCCAGAAGGACGCTATCATCTAGCCCAAGCGACGCTGTACCTAGCAACTGCACCGAAGTCAAACAGCGTGATGGGCTTTTTTGATGCTTTGGCTGCTGTGGAACGCGAAAGAGAAGCAGATGTCCCGACTCACCTGAAAGATGCCAACCGTGACAAAAAAGGATTTGGACACGGAGCAGGCTATCTTTATCCTCATGCTTATCGCGACCATTGGGTGGCGCAACAATATTTACCTGCTAGTTTGCAAGGGCAGGTATTCTACCAACCGTCACAGCAAGGATTTGAAGGTGAAATCGGGACCCAAGTAGCGCAGCAGCGCGAAGCCACGCTCGCAGCATTAGTAGAGGGGGTGGGTGTAGCACCAGCAGAAATACTGACTTATGGCTCAACTGACCGAGCCTATGACCGTTGGATGCAACGCACGTTAGGGCAGGTCGGTGAGCAACTTGCTCAACAGCGAGAGCGCCTGTTTACACTCGCTCAACCACAGCGCCATCACCTGGTACTGGATATCAATGCCGGAAGTGGCTTATTGACACAGGAAGCACTACGTCGCGTACCCGAAGGTGGAGTATACGCCATAACTCGTACACTAGAGGATACCAATGCTTTGCAGGAGCAATTCTCGGCGCTACCAGAACTAATACGTCCGATTGTGTTATCAGCCACTTTGAGCGAATTGCCAACTGTATTAGCAACCCACGCACCTGATGTACTATTTGACCGGATCATTGGACGTAATGCACTAATCCATGAACCTGATAAAGTAGCGACTGTAAAAAACTTAGCTAAATTGCTTCTCCCGTCGGGAGTATTACTATTAGCAGAGACAGTACCTCGCCATACACAGCGGCTATATCGCTTACTTGACCCGACGAAGCTAAATGCTGACCTGTACGAGCGACTTGTTGCTGCTGAAGAAGCGATTTATGCATCTGATTCAGATCCAATGGTGAACTGGGATGCTGACGATTTGCGGCTGGTAATTGAGGCAGCAGGTTTGGCTGTTGAAGTTACAGCTGAGGGATATTCGACACAAATGTACATCACACCAGCATTAATTCAACGCTGGTTTGCTCCTACTACAAAAGACCGCCTTACTTATGTACAGCACCTAGCTCGTTTGCTAACAGCAGCAGAAGTTCGTACTGTACAAGACCTATTCACGAGTTCCTTGCTGCATCAAACAGTAACTTGGTCGAGTACCATTGCTTATGTGTTAGCAACACTGTTGAGATAACGATTTCCATTTTTTTAGTGAGTGTAAGTAAGCGAGGAAGGCAAGTTGTCAAGGGGCTATCTAATGTTGAAGTGTCTGAGCAACTTCTGTGCTTTTTGGGAGCTAGCTTTATCTCCTTGCTGAGAAAAAAGTTGGGCAGCTAGGCGTAAATCTTGCATAGCACCTGAACGATATCCTAAACTCAGTCGTAAACCAGCCCGATGGAAGTAGGCTCTAGCATGACGAGGATTTCGCACTATAGCATCTTCAAAGTCCCACAATGCGCCTAGCTCGTCTCCAAGCTCATACAAAACAAGGCCCCGGTTGAAATAGATGTTAGCATCGTTGGGATTTTGCAGAATTGCCTCGTTAAAGTCAAAAATTGCACCCCTGTAGTCTTGGTGTTTAAATTTGTCTTGCCCCCTCTTGAGCAGATCGGCGCTGCTCTTAGAAAGCATATTAAATGTGTGAGTAGTAACGCTTTGTGCTCTAACAACAGGGGTCAATCCACTCAAGACAGTCCAGATGCCGAGGAAGGCGCTTACTACAAAAATTTTTTGCCGCATAGCCTGATGTCTATAGTTCATGGCGCTAGCTCTATATGTTTAACAATAGCAAATTTTTCACCTGGGCGGCTTCCGGGTGTATGAATCGTCGTTGCCGAAAATCTGGGCGGATGGCAGTAAACTGAGCCAGGTGTGGACGAATTATTTGATCGATAACGCTCTTGATGCGATGAACAACAATGGCATCCTCGAATTAGTGATGAAGAATTACGGTGAGCGCATTGAAGTACACATTACAGATTCTGCATCTGGGATGCCGCCAGAGATACAAGCGCGTATTTTTGAGCCGTTTTTCACTACAAAACTTTTTTGTAAAGGCTCAAGGCTAGGACTCGAAGTCATCGGGCGGCTCGTAGAGAACCGCCATCAAGGGCCGATTTCTGTTGAATCCTACCCTGGCAAAACTCAGTTCATGATTTCTTTACCAGTCTATCAGCCACAAGCATAAAAAATTTGTTAGCTGTTAATGTCATGCCATTAAGACTCTTGTTTAACGCAATCGAGCATCCGCACAGTTGCAGCAGCAGCATAGCTTCTCTGAGTCTCAGAATCTGGCGCAAAGGCAGTTCCGACCTCATTTAGTGGAGAAGCAACATGACAATAGGAAGACATTTGGGAAATAATTCCATCTGCCCAATGCCCTGTAGTATCTGAGAAAGCTGCTGCTGGCTGATTTAGAGTTAGTGCTATACCAAGTCCACGAGTAGTCTTAGCAAATTCTGCCGTCCTGCGTAATACTGCCATTAATTCAGCACGGGTAACCGCCTGAGTGGGTCGAAAAGTTTTATCTGTATAGCCGCTAATAAGGTTGTTATCTCTTGCCCACCCAATCTTGGCAGCGCTCCAGCGCTGTGCTTCTACATCGGCATAAGGGTTGGCGGTAATTGCAGCCGGGGGCTTAAGATTAGCACCTTGTAGCTTGCTCAACGCTTCAAATACTAAGGAGACAAGTTGCTCTCGACTTAAGGCTACTTCTGGTCGGAAGGTATTGTCTGCTGAAAATCCAGCCACAAAACCTAGCGCCACAGCTTTTTGAATTTCTTTGGCATAAACATTAGTAGCAATATCTGGGAAAGCAAAAGCAGGAGGGGGAGTTGGAATTCCGGCTGGAGGTGTTAGACTGCTGCTGAGATAGACGTGACCTAGAGTCTTGCCCTGAAATGTTCTTTTAGTAAATTGCCAGCCAGGTTCTAGAAGGATTTTAGCAAAGCCTGAGTTAATATCATGGGTTCTACCAATTTCTATCGGAGGAGCCTGGCGATCACGATTAGAAATACCAATGAGTACCAGTTGTTCATCGCGCTTAATGATGCTTAACCTGTAGTACAGACCTATATCGGTATCTGCCATGCGAATCGAGTATCCATTGCTATCTGTGCTCCGCCCACAAATACCTGTGAAATCAAATTGCAATAGCAGTGGCTCTACAACTACAGGGTTAGTGCCACTCTCACTCCAGCAGGCTTGTTTATCAGACTGCTGCTCCAGGATCAGTAGTTGATACTCGCCGCTCTCAAGTGGCGCAGCAACTGCCACAAATTTGTGCTGCTCAACTTCTTCTTGACCAAACGTGGCAGCGATGACCGGACTAGAAGCACTGATTGTTCCTAAAACGGCGGCAAGTGCTGCTTTTTGAAGTTGAATTGGGATAGTTATCATGCTCTCTCACCTCAAAAAAACTCACACCCCAGAGCGCTGCTTACAGGTGTGTTGCTGCTACGACCAAATAATGGAATGGCACTTAGATGATAAGAAAGTGCAATGGCAACAGCAGGGGCAAGTGGCGCTCGCCATATTTGTAACTGGTGAATTCTAAACACGCCTAATGTTTGTAACAAGTTGTAATACCGACCTTAGTAGCTAAAGGTTAGAGGTTTTAACACTTTAAGCCTTGGGACAAACCTCCAGGCGGAGACATAGTTTTTTTGTGAGTCGCGCTCCGTGTCAAAATTACTTTTGATAATGACACTTTGCATAAGTAATCATCGCGATCGCGCTTCCAGCAGGTATTGTGAAAAGAAGGCTCACACTTGCTGGATGTTGTGCAATGAGTGACAATCTAGATCCAAATTCCGCTCAATTCTCAACCGACTGTCTGCAACTTCAAGGGGCGACAAGCAAGCTAAAGTGCTAGCTGTATAAGCGTCATAGCTCTTAAACCTCGGTAATAATATGCTTGCTTATTGCGAATGGAACCGACCAGTTCCTGAACCCATGCTTGACACTCATGCCAAGCAACTATCCAATTTTGACCATATAAACCTATCCAAAAATTACTGTGTCGTTTTCTAGTTCTACCTTTTTCTTGAGAGCGACAGACATAAGCTCGTTGTTTTTGTAGAAGAGTTCTTTGCCCTTGTAACCATGCAGAAGTCAAAGCTATAGCAATTAATAAAATCAACCGCATTAACCTATCAGGTGAAGCTTTGGAATCTTCTAGATTGTAACCGCCAGTTTTACAATCACGGAACATTGCCTCGATGCCAAAACGTTGACTATAGATATGAACCGCAGTTTTTAAATCTGGTAAATTGGTTAACAAATACCAAGCTTGATTCTCTTGCTTACCTCGATGCTTTCTTTTCCAGTAAACTGCCAAGTTGAAGCGACCAAATCCTTGTTTTTGAGTTAGGTTGATATTAGTATAAAATTGCCGAATCCCCGGATAAACAGGAATATTGTTTAAGGGTTGAAATTTTTGTCTTTTTTCACGAAATGTGGTGGATTGTTTTTGACGAAGCACAAACTGTAAACGCTCTGTATGTAGCCAACTGGCTAGTTCTACGCTCTGAAATTCTCTATCCCCAATAACTACTAATTTATACTTCTTCAATAACCGAATTACAGGGCGTAATACTTTTTGTTGCTCTGCTAAATTACTACTTCCGTTTTTCTGCAATAAGCACCAATATATCGGAAGTGCTCTTTTTTGGTAAATCACACTAACCATCAATATATTATTTTCTTTCCACTGCGTTCTATCTAAGGCAATAACTAATTGTGACTTTGGCTTTACTTGTCTTTTTAAAATCTCTTCAATTACAGGAAACCACAGCAACACTACACTCAAAGCATCTAAATTTAAAAACCTTTGCAAATGCCGCCGCCGACTATTTTGTTGTATCGGTAAAGGTAAGGTTGCCGCTAGTCTTTCTATTCTCACTTGCTTCTGGTTCTGTAGTAGCCACACCAGCATTTTTAGGGTAATTAGTTGCGATTGAGTGAGATATTTTTGTAGCAATGTTTGATAGAATGTCGGCAGCATTTTTTTTTACGGTCTTGTTCAATTTACGAGACCGTTCTTTTTTACCATTAACTGCTTTCGTGCGGCTACTATTTTCTCCCTAAATAGTTTATTGTCAATAAATACCCTCTTTCTTTCCATTTTTTCAAGGGGTCGGCGGCTGGAAAGTCTTTGCCTAACTTGCTTTCATTCTGGTTGTCGCCCCCTCAAGTCTGCAACTTACGACTCCGCTACCTCTTGCCCAACATCCAGCTGCGGTGTACTTGTCCAAGTTACGCCCCAGATCCCAAAGAACAATGCGGCGGAACTTAGATCTAATTGCTCATCTGTTAACGCAGGGACGATGTGATAGCCTTACCTTGGATTGGAGTAAATTACGTTATCACCACACGGCTGCGGTACGGGCTGTGTTAATCGAGCAGTTCGCTCCTTCAACTGTTAATCAAATGCTCTGCGCTCTTAGAAGAGTGTTAAAAGAGGCAAAAAAATTAAAATTGATGTTGCCAATGGATTACACCGACGCGGTTGATATTGAAAGTGTCCGAGTTTCCCAAGATTTGCGCGGGCGCTCTCTTTCCCAAACAGAAATTGCCGCGATTATGCGGGTGATCAAGGCAGATGTGACAAGTGCTGGTCGCAGAGATGCCGCAATGCTGGCGATCCTCTTAGGTTCAGGACTAAGGCGCTCTGAGGTGGTGTCTTTGGATTTAAGTGACTTTGATTCTAATACTGGTGCAATAATCGTGCGTGGTGCTAAGGGCGGTAAAGACCGAACGGTGTATCTGCCCAGTAGCGGAATTCGGGCAGTGGATGCCTGGTTAAAAGTCAGAGGAGTGAAAGCGGGACCGCTATTGTATCCAATCAGTAAAAGTCATCGGGTGATGCAGCGACGCTTGACTGACCAGGCGGTATTGTACATTCTTCAAAAACGGGCGCAGTCAGCTGTTGTAAATTCTTTCTCGCCGCATGATTGCCGTAGGACGTTTATTTCAAATTTACTAGATGCAGGAGTGGATTTAGTCACAGTTTGTCAATTAGCGGGTCATGCCAGTCCGATAACGACTGCTAAGTATGACAGACGTGGGGAAGTAGCGAAGCGCCGTGCAGTGGAGTTGTTACATATCCCTTTTGATGAATGAGATGGACGGAAAATTAGAGTATCTAGTTAGCTCCAATATTTTACTAGGGCAGCCACCGCACTCGATAAGCAGGCATGATATGAAACAGGAGTTTGTATGTAACGGCATCGGTTTTGCTCTTGCACTAACTTACTCAAAAGCGGTTACTACGGTAGTGTTTGCGATTGGATTTGATTGCTGTTAATCTTTTCGGCAAAGTTTGCTCAAGCTTTTTCTGCCAGTTGGGAGGAGCAAGCCAGTAGTTTTGTGGAATTTCCTTAAGACCCGGAAACAACATGAAAGCTCCCAAGAGGTAATCAATAACGTTAAATTCAATTGTTATGCCGCTAAAAGCTTTGATTTGTTCCAAGGCTATCAAAAAAGCCTCTTCAGTTTTGCGTTCTATAGCATAATACTCTTGCTCTTGTTGGGCAGAGTAGGTGCTTGTTTTGTGCCAGTTCCAGAGCAAACAGCACTGTCGCAGGGACAAGCCGAGTGGTTGTAGTAGTAGGGCAGCACGATAATATAGCCCACTCCGCCGCAACATATAGGGGTGTACTGTCAAAGGAAGAGTAGCAAGCGTACCAGCTTGTTGAACTATGTGGCGTAAAGAACGTTCACTGAGACGTTGTTTTCGTTCCGAGGCGAACAACCAGTCGGTAGTACGCTCTGCTTCAAGTTTTTGAAGGAAATCAATTTCAACTGCGGACAGTTGTTGCAGACTAAGTACAAGTTGGGGTTGAGAACGGCTTGTTTTTTGACGGTTGCGAAGCACCATTAAAGTATTAGAGGTAAAATCCACGTCACACCAACGTAGCCAACATAACTCGACTGGTTGTAGGGCTTGGCAAAACAAGAGGAGGGCGATCACGCTGTTACGGATGGGAGAGCGAGTATTTTGAGTGGCAGCGATTATGGCATCAAGTTCTTCCAGGTACAGGAACTCCCGTTCGCGGTAGTCAGAGAAAGGTGTTTTGCGTGGCGGGAGAGAGTTAGGCATTTCAAGACTGATGCAATTTGTTACTGCACCTAATTATTCCTCACTATTAGCGCAGTAGATAACGCATTCTAACGTTGGTAGGTAAGGCTAGCACTTGAATAAAATCCATAAACCTTTATGGGTTTACTTTGTGTCGAAGAAAATATCAATTAGTATATAAAGCTATCTATCTGTTGCTAGCTCGAAGATTGGGAAAACCTTCAATTTGTAGTCATCGTAGAGGTTTCGACGCAAGCTTTGCGTATTCTTCTATCAGTCCTGCATAGTCTTCATAACTGGGCAGAGTCTCAAAGCTATGAACCGCAGAGGTCGTCGCCCACGACAGCTTTTCCCTCGTCCAAGTTTCGATAAAAGGGTTAAACCATGATGTATCGTCCAGCATTGTCGGACGAAGATTGACAAACTCGTCTATTCCTTCGGGTAGAGTGAACATCCAACTCATACAGTACGGGCAGAAGTAATGGCGGGTCGCGCCGTGCAAGCCACCAATGACTGGTTGACCCTTGATTACCGAGAATCCTTCAGTGGGAATCGCGGCGCTTAAAGAAAAAGCGCTGGCGGTCATTCGTTGGCAACCAATACAGTGGCAAGCCATTGTAAGCAGAGGCGGGATACTCACTTGAAACCGGATCTGTCCGCAACGGCAGGAGCCTTCCCAGGGCAAATTCCAGTCGTTCATAATACTTCGTCTGTGTTCTCTATTCATAATACTGCGCGGTTATTGAAAAATGTTGAATATTTCCGGCAGGATTTCCGGCTCAAATTAAGGCAGAAACGTTTATATAGCAATTAACAAAATATCTTGTGGCTGATTGTAAAACTCTTCTCCAAGCTCCCACTGGTACTGCTCCTGTTCTCCAAGCAGCAAACCAAGCCAAATTTCAATCAAAGGCATTCCTAATGCTTGTTGCAACTGTAGTAGAGAAACTGCCTTGCTACCACTGTGCTGCATCTGATGAGCGATCGCCTCTGACCAGGCAGAGATATTTTCATTGTGGGCAGATGCCAAAGCTTTGTCTTTAGCAGCCTCATCGCTCAATTCCGGCTGTTGTGCCACCGCTTTTAGCAAAGCAAATTTATCAACTACACCAACTACAGAACGCCCATCGTTGGGAAAAACTTGCCGATTTCGTTGAGATACCTGCTTTTGTAGTGGAAGCGGTGGTTCGACAAATTGAGCAAAGTCTACGTGCATTGACTGGCGAACAAATTTATCAAAGAAGTCAGCAGGCACAACTGGTTCATTCTCCTGCATTGCACTTTGAATTTCTTCTAAAGTTAGAAGAGATCGCTCTCTGACGATTTGAGCAATTTGAGTAATAGCATCCCCGGCTACCTGAAGCTGCTGTTGAGTATTTAGGGGAGCCATTGTTGCATCCAGAGAAAACCAAATTTCCAGCAAATCTGCATCTTCAGGAACGGATGCAGCAGACTTTAAAGTTTCCCACAGTGGCAATTCAAGCTGCTGGTACATTATTCTCGTTCCTGGCAACCAGACAAAGGACAGCACTGCGGATGCAGTTCCTCCTTTGTAGTAAACTTACGAATGCCGTAGACCTCAGTAAGCTTATAAAGTAACCGCTCTAGATAGATTTCAACCTGGCGAGCTGTCAACTTAGTACAGTGGATAGGAGCAATGTCCGCCGTTTTCTGGGTTCCATACCAAATCTCGCCACCAACAGCGTGTAATGGGGCATCTACCGACCGCCGATAAACTTGCAATACAGCTGAATAATTAAAGTTGGGTAAATTAGTTTCAAACTGGATGCGACTGCGACCTTCTGAATTTATAGGTGGCTCTTGGATTGGGGCTATTTCTAAGTCAGTTAGAGAGATCGCTACCTGTCCTTGTTTTTGCCAACGCTTGAGGTTACGTGCAAAGTTACGGCGATCATGGTGACGAGCGTGCGATCGCCTGCTGGGACAAACGCTTGAATCCCAGCAACCATCTCCGTCAATACCGTGAAGTTGAAGAGCTTGGGCTGCGGTGAGCTTGGCGCATAGCCTGCACTTTTCTGGAATTTGCTTACCCGCCATAATAGTTAATCAAATCCTAAGACAATATTTAAGGCTTGTTGAATCTGTTGCCAATAAATATCTTCTAGTGTGCCAACTTTATCACGCAACCTTTGATAGCTAACTGCACGGATTTGCCCAACATCGACAAATCGATCTTTATCTAGCCCATTAACTAAAGATGCTTTTACATTCACGGCATAAGGAGCCTGCTTGCTACCAGGGCGAAATGGTAAAACAATCGTGACTTCTCCATACTGGTTCATCGTATTATTTTGGACAACTAAACAAGAGCGAGTTTTTTGTACCTCTGCCCCTACAGTCGGGTTCATCGTCACCCAATAGATTTCTCCCCGACGATACGTGAGCTTACCCTTCGGCATCGTCTAGCCCATCTGCGACAACGGCATCCCAAAGTTGAATTTCAGCTAAATATTCTGGGTCTGAGCAGTCTTCTTGAAGTGCTCTAATTAATTCAGCTTCGATAGTTCGTTTACGCTCCTTTGCCAATAAAGAATTCAAATACTCACTGCGGTTGCCATTAGCTTGTAAGTCGAGGAATGCAACTAATTCCTCTTGTAGGGTAATAGCTATTTTTTGCCTCATAATAAGTCATATTTTAGAAGATATTTATATCATACCAAATTGTATGATTTACTAGTCTACTCTTTGATATTTTCTAGTTTGTCTTATGATGGTCTTATTCCAGAGAAGGGTCATTATCTGGAATATAAAAATTAGTTAAGTATATATGCTTAGTCAGTAATCTGCTCCAATCGGCAAAATTGAGTTAACTGCGATCGCTATGTCCTCACGTTCTATTCCTGACATCCAAATTGTCCCAGTCCGTGTTCAACCAACTGTTGCCTCTGCTGGAGCAACCGACAGAGCTACATCTGGACCGCGTTCAACTGTAGAAGATTTGCGCTCTTTAAGGGTGGAAGAGTTTTTGATGGCGCGATCTCTCGCTGCGAAAACTAAGAAGGCGTATGAGCAAGACCTACAAAGATTCCTGGATTGGACAAATACTAGTTGGATAGAGGTAACGCCGCGACAGGTGGCTCAGTTCAAGGAGTATTTAATGCGTTCTGACCCTAAGAGCGGTAAACGGGTACTAAAAGACGCAACTGTTTATCGGACTTTAGGAACCCTGAAAAATCTCTACGGCTGGATGTTTCGTTCGCGCTATGTTAATCACGACCCGACGACAGAAGTTGACAAACCTAAGCTGAAGGAACCCACTGCTCAAAACCTTACTGATGAGGCACTGATGTCAATCTACCAAGCAGTAATCAATAGCAGTTTGCCAGAGCGGAATGCGGCGCTGATTTCGGTATTACTTCACGGTTTACGTGCTAGCGAAGCTGCTGCCCTAAATTTAGAAGATTATGATGGGCAGCGCTTGGTGATTCGAGTTGCCAAAGCAGATAGCAAGGGAGCTGTACCTCTTACTTCTAAAGGTAAGTCAGATTTGGATGTTTACCTAAAGTGGAGACAGTTAAAGGGAGATATACTACTACATCCTAGTACACCGCTTTTTGTTTCTCACTCTCGCCGTAATCAAGGCGAACGACTCAGCTATGACGGCATCCGTAAGGTTGTAGAACTGATTGAGAAACAGACTGGGATAGACTTGCACGCGCATCAATTCCGTCACACTTTCGCTACTAATTTGGTACTTAAGGGTATGAACCCTTACCACGTAATGACTTTGACTCGTCATAAATCAGTGCAAAGCTTTCGTAGGTATACTAAGGCAGCTGATCAAGCTGCGGCAGAAGCAGCTTTTTATGAAATTAACGGCTAGTCTACTGGAAATTAACAAACGATCGCTTCTGTAGAAGATATTGACCACACCGCTTTCGACATGAGTTGGGTACGAGTATTACTCGTAAAGGTCTAGACCCGTTATATGGCAAGGAGTTAATGGGTATAAAGAGCGATAAAGTTTATGGACGTTACACGCAAGGAGTGCTAAAGCAAGCGGCGGCTAAGGCTTACTTGCAGGCGATCGGTGAGGATGAGGATTAGTAGAAATCTCATAGCTAGCAAAGAAATTCTATATATTAATCCGGCAATAATTGAGAGTGCATTTTTTAAGCTGGAACCCTTGAAAGCACTAGATTTAATTTTGCAACTTATATTGCCGGGTTAATAAATCCCGAATAAGCTAGTTATAGAGAAACTTTCTATACAATAATAAATTAGCCAGATGGGATAACTTAAATAAAGGCTGTCAAACACCTGACGTATGTTATACAAACTGAATCGTCAGTTTGTAGGTAAGGTCAAGCTAGCCCAATCAGATAGCAAAGAGTAGTTGTATATGTCAATTGATAAAAATAAGGTAGAAGAACTACAAAATAATGGTTTAGCTCAACCAGCTACAGATTTAGTAGAGAGCCTGGTAGAGACACAAGATAAGAAAAAATCAAAAAAATCAAAGAAAATTTTTGATGGTAGCACCGAAGTTTTTGCCAAGAAAATTCCCAACAAGACTTATGAAACTGAACTGCGACAACTCCAGATTGAATTAGTCAAAATGCAATACTGGCTCAAGCACGTCGGTTATCGAGTTGTCGTAATTTTTGAAGGACGCGATGCAGCTGGCAAGGGAGGGGTGATTAAACGTATTGCTGAACCGCTTAATCCTCGCGGCTGCCAGATAGTTGCTCTGGGAACACCATCGGATCGAGAGAAAACTCAGTGGTATTTTCAGCGATACGTGCAACATCTTCCGGCAGCAGGTGAAATTGTCCTGTTTGACCGCAGTTGGTACAACCGAGCCGGAGTTGAACGAATCATGGGCTTTTGTAGTGAAGCAGAGTATCAAGAATTCATGCAATCCTGCCCTGAATTTGAACGAATGCTGGTTCGTTCGGGGATTATTTTGATTAAATATTGGTTCTCGGTCAGCGATGAAGAGCAAGAGCAACGTTTTCGCTCACGCAGTCATGATCCAGCAAGGCGTTGGAAACTCAGTCCGATGGATTTAGAATCGCGTAACCGTTGGGTGGAATACTCGAAAGCGAAAGATGTGATGTTTGCTCACACGAATATTCCAGAAGCTCCCTGGTTTACAATCGAGGCGGATGATAAAAAGCGATCACGACTGAACTGTATTCATCATTTACTGAGCAAAGTTCCCTACGAAGATATGACACCTCCTCCCCTAGAACTACCGTCCAGACCCCTAGCTGAAGATTACGTTCGCGCCCCTCGCAACGAGCAGTTCTTTGTTCCTCAAGTATATTAAGTAACATTCCTGTTGCGTAATCTCTTTTTGTGAACAACTAAAATAAACCGATCACTCAGAGGTATGGGCTAACAAATTAGGGCTGTGTTGCGAAAAGGTTCTGCGGAGCAACGGAACAGAAAATGAGCCTTAGCACTCTGGTAGTATTTCAAACTCGTCTTCTGTTTCGTCACAGTCCCCGCTTTACGGCAGCCCAGGCAACACCCAATACTATTTAAGGAAAAGCGATCGCCTTTTAATCAGGAAAATTGGCGGGAGCAACAGCTTGAAAAATATCAGTATAAGATAGATTGTTACTTGCGAATTCACCAGTTGCTAAAGCAATGAAAGGCTAATAGATGCCTTGTTGCTGAAGCTGAACCAAATAATCTAGGGATTGATAAGTTAAAAACAACTTTCATTAACAGAGCGCTATCAACCGACCGCATGATCTGAGAATTTTCTAAATTAACTTATTTGGCAGGAGGCACGGAGGGCTGAACATTCGTCTGAGTGCTAAGTGTTTGAATTGTATAGAAAGCCAATGGGATCACTAACATCAATGCCAGTAGGAGCGCAAACCACTTAACCAAATTCGTTTTTGAACGACCTTTGATAGGATACTCGCAGCTTAAACAATTTTCTGCTTCAGAACTATTCAAAGTTCCGCATTCCTTACAAGAAACTAAAGCCATCACTCTTAAAATATTTAGCTAAGTTATTTAATCAATTGTACTGATTCATCTTCAACCATGAAGGTACTAACATTCAAGTGACAATATGTTTGGAGTGGTTTAGAGATAACAGCGAACCTTTTTCGTGGTAATGATTGAAACAATTATTGTCCTATTGATAACTGGGATAATTATCATGGGGATTCTAGTTAGTCCTAGCCTAACTAAATGGCAAAGAAACCGTTTCAAGCAACGCCCTTTTCCACCGCTTTGGAATGCCGTAATTAATGTTAACCTTCCCATTTATCAATGTCTTACTCCTAGTGAACGAAAACGGCTCCAAGGACACATTCAAGTGTTTTTGGCAGAGAAACAATTTATTGGCTGTAAAGGATTACAGGTGACAGAGGAAATAAAACTGGTTATTGCTGCTACCGCCTGTTTACTCCTCCTGAATGAGCGAGGAAAATACTTCCCAAGACTGCGTTCAATCCTAATTTATCCAAGCACTTATCTAGTTAATGAAAAGGCTTACAGTGGAAACTATGTTGTTGAAGAGAGGCGTGTAGCAAGGTTAGGGGAATCCTGGACAAGTGACCAAGTAGTATTGGCTTGGTCACAGGTGAAACGAGACACTTGTAATTGGCAGGATGGGCATAATGTCGTTGTTCATGAATTTGCTCATCAGTTGGATCAGGAGGATGGTTTCGCTGAGGGTGTGCCAATCTTGCAACGTGACTCAGACTATTCTATTTGGGCTATTGTCATGACGAAAGAATATCAACAACTTTGCAATGATATTGAACGAGGCTTAAGAACCGTAATTGATAGCTACGGCGCAACGAATCCTGCCGAATTTTTTGCCGTAGCGACTGAGACATTTTTTGAGAAACCGCATCAATTGTTGAAAAAGCATCCAGCAGTTTATCAGCAACTGCAACGTTACTATCAACTAGATCCGATTCAATGGGTTTAAGTATGTTCAACCCAACCTACTTAACCCAGATAAGCGCACTAGGTAGGGCAATATAATACATAAGCACTACAAGTATTTAATAATTCATTAGTAGAAATTGATTAATGCAAAATATTGAACCCCTTAACGCCTTAGATGCTCCAATAAAGTTTGAGTTCACTATAGTTGGACGCAATAACCATGACGTTTCAGGAGCGCCATACATAAGTTGTGATGATGGGACGCAACTGCGGGTTATGCCCACACCAAGAGACTATCCAGACAAGCGGCTATTATGGCATTTACTCCCTCAAATTGATTCAACGGCAATTACTTCAAACGTGCGAGTGTTAGGCAGCAGTCCGCTCGAAGTGGAGCAGCACGACGGCGGTGAATGCGTTTTGGTAGGAAACGATTCTTCAAGTCAGACAAGAAGTCTATCTTTTTTTGTACACTGGTTAATTGAATTCTGGATCACTATTAAGTCAATCACTAGGAGAGATGATGACCCAAGTATTAGTGGGTGAAAATGAACACATTGAGTCAGCCTTACGCCGATTTAAGCGAGAAGTTTCCAAGGCAGGGATTATTCAAGATATGAAGAAACATCGTCACTTTGAAACCCCGATGGAAAAACGCAAGCGTAAAGAAGTTGCCAAGCACAGGCAGGGTAAAAGGCGTTTCCACACTTGATAAATGACATAGATATTAATCCATGCCTTCAGAAATTTAATGAGGGCTTTACTTATAGAAATTAGCACAAGTAATCAAAAAGTAAGAACCGCTTCCAGCCGGACTACAGTTGGACTAAAACTAGCTGACCTACCTTCAACAGACGTACTGATCACTGAGTCTACGTATGGCGCTGATGCTCATCCAGCAAGGAAGACGCAGGAGGCAGCATTGTTATCAGCGATCGCTTCTGTCGTTGAAGCAGGAGGAAACGTGCTACTTCCCGCTTTTGCCCTCGGACGCGCTCAAGAAATTCTGTTGGCACTCCGCACCAGCGCCATATTCCAAAAGCTAGATATTCCTATATATGTAGATGGGTTAGTCAGGGCAGTGACAGACACTTTCCGAGACAACTTAGAATTGTTGCCACTGTCCGTACAGAAGATGGTCAATAATAGCGCCACAGAACCGTTTATCGACGAGCAGACAAAGCCATTTGTCAAAGCGATCGCTCGGCAGCAAGAGCGACCCCTAGCGATGGCACAGCCGAGCGTAATCATTGCCAGTTCTGGGATGCTCAATGGCGGTGCTAGCGTTTACTATGCCAAAACATTGCTGGAACGGAATAACGCTGCGATTTTTATTAGTGGGTACTGCGACGAGGAAAGCCCTGGTCGTTTACTTCAAAATCTGAAGACAGGAGATGTAGTTGAACTAGACGGGCAGAAGGTGACTGTCAGAGCGCAGATAAAACGCTTCAACCTCAGCGCTCATGCTGATAAGCTGGGGCTGACGCAGGTGATCGCTAAGGTGAACCCTAAACACCTGATTTTAGTTCATGGTTCGCTTGATGCCCTGCACGAATTGGCGCGGACAGGCGACTTGAGAGACAAACACTATGTCCACATCCCAGAAGTAGGAGAGAAAATTGAATACGGCGTGGTTCCCGAACATTTGCGGGGTAATCAACAAGCTCGAATTGAAGCGCCACAGGAATTTGACGTTGAAGTTGTATCCGAAACAGAAGGAGCGTGGATACGAATACCAGAATCAATTGTGGAGTCTGACCCCCGATGGCAAATACTGGCAGGTAACGGTCTACTCAGAGCGAAGTGGGATGGTGTTGCTTTAAGGTTATTTGCTGCGACTGAGCGATCGTTGATGATGGAACAGGCGCTCTTATCCGCTTCTGCATCGGGAATCGACTGCTGTGCTAAATGTCAATTCTTTGAACAGAACACAAGTTGTTGCCGATGTCTTGATAGTCCCCTAGAAGGGCGTATTGTTGATCCATCTGGCTACTGTCTTGAGTATGTGAATTTATCGTGAGATTAAACTTAATAATCAGCGATAGAACGAAGCAAAGAGAATATAGCTACGCAATCAGGCGCTCATTCAAGTAAATGACATTCAACCGCACTGTTTTCGACACGATTTTGGCAAGCTCATTACTCGTAAAAGTGGAGATTTTTTGGATAGCAAGGAGTTGATGGGAAAAAAAGGAAGATTCAGTAGCTCTTCCAATCTTCTAAGCACAATCACATTAAGAAACGAGAAGCATTATTTTAACAAAGATTCAGCATAGAGACGATTTAACTAAAATACCCATAGCGGAATATTTTGAACTTGACGTAAGACATAGCGTAAGTAATAAAACTTAAATACACAAAGTTTTTTAAAGGAATAATAGAAAAATTATTTACAATTGCAGATTTTAATTTAAGTAAAACTAGCTGAACTTTTCCGTAATTTTCCTGTCTTCTTTTCCCCACTAAATTGGGTATCTTAAGTGTGTATTTTATAGGGGAAAACAAAAATGTTACGAAGACTTGTTGTTGGAGTTGTTACGGCAGGATTGGCTCTAAGTACGATTGAAGTACAACCCGCTCAATCTAGAGATAGCTGTCAGGTAGCAATAGCAGAAGCTAAGTACAAAATCGAAAGCAAAAACACTAGAGTAGTTCAATTTAATAAATTCGATATGAGCAAGGAATCTGAATCTCCCGAATACCCAGAGAAATATCCTATTCGGGTTTCTATGATAATTGATGGTTCTGGGGCAGAATCGATAATGAATTCTACTGTCTTTTTAAAAGCGTTGAGTCATAAAATTATTATGGGGTGTAAACCTGTTAGCTTAGTTGAATTTGGGATGAACCATACCGACTGGAGCAATACATTTGGTCTGTTAGGTGAGAATAAAATTGAAGAGTTTGAGTGCTTAGATCCTGGTTTTAATAACCGGATTCCTTGGGGGTACACTGTCTGCCTTTAAGTTAAGTGTTACAAAAGTCGCTCCTGAAGGATTGCTACATAGAAAGCTTCCATAACACGACCCCTCGTAGGTAGGCTATTACAAGTAATGCGAAGTATAAGGTTAAGGTTATACGGTAGTTAATATAGAAAATTTGGTAGTGTTTTAGATTTGTTGCTGTTTACATATTGAACGTTTCAGAAGTCTTAACCTCTTAAGCAACACAACCCTAATCACAACCAACTTCCTTAATTGCTTGAGATCTAGCTTTATACCAAGCTTGAAATTGATTCAAAGGGTATCTACCTCCATTCAATTCATAGGCTGACTCAGCATCTGCTTCAGGGTTATCAACCCACTGTTCACCACTTTTTACATCCTCACAATCTAATTTATAAGCTGCTTGAAGATTAACGTCATCCCTGGTCCAAGCTGCAAGAATACCTAATCCATATTCTTGGTTCTCAGTAGGAAACTGATTCAGATTTTCCTCAATAGCAGACACATATTGGCTAGGCTTGTCTTGTAGATTCTGTTCAGCCTGCCTCTCGTCTAAAAGCTCTTGCGAAGCCTTCTCAGAGTTATACTTAACTGTCTCTTCGCAAGCAATATCATCTCCATCGTTATCCTCAAGGTTAAAACGGTTCCCACTGTTAAAAGACTCTTGAGCGTCTGCTTGATTGATGAAGTCTTTGCAACTTAATTGCATATTGGATTGTACCGGACTGGGTGTTATAGACGGTATTGTCGGTATATCAGATTCAGGAGGATTCGTTATTGCCGATATATCAGATTCAGGAGGATTCGTTATTGCCGATATATCAGATTCAGGAGGATTCGTTAGCGCCGAACCGACAGCCCCTAGCGTATAGATCGCTGCGTAAATTGATAGGATAACCTTGAACCCTTTGTGGCAATTAGTGTATTTCCACACTCCGTAAGCTCCCAGTGGAGGAAAGATTACAGCAGTTGCAAACCAAGCGAGTGTTGGGTGAGCTTGGAAGAAGTTCTTGATGGTGTTGAGTTTCATGGTGTTCTTATTTTAAAGATGGTTGATAATCTTGTTTACCAAAGTCCTCAAGTCAAGCCTGTACTGAGGTAATAATGAGGTTTTTGAACGATAACTTATTTCAAATATGGTTTTAGTAATTAAAATCGGTGAGCGCTAATCTCAGATCCTGGTAACAACAGCGTTGTCCTTAGCAGCCGATATCTTTACCTACGTCTCTCTAATATTTTTATTTTCTCTTTACCTTAAATTAGGGAATTTTCTTCAAATTCTTATTATCTAGACTGGATAACATATAACTAATAAGCTTTACTTGCAGGTGCAATTAAAGTTTTTTATTAAATTAATTATTAAGATGTAAAGCCTGTACATATTGATTTTACTTAAGATACAAGCGTAACATCGTAACCCAGCTAACTCCTCAGTGAATATACATAACTATCCAAGCTGTGCTTTACAATAAACAGTAAAAAAGGTTATATAACAACCATTAATACTGAGCTATATACTCACTTCTTATGAATTGGTTTACCTTTTAATTTGGTAGGGACGAGTATAGGCGAGGTGGCAGCAGTCGTAACAAGTCTGGGTGATAGTAGACCAACCCAGCTGTGTCAAAAACTTAGCCGAGGGGAAACGGTTGCTGCGATGCGGTAGCTTGCTGAAAGGCGATCGCTTCTGAATGCTCCTTGACTATTCTAGAACTGATACTTAATATCAAGGCAATATGTGGATTTCTCTTGTCTTGGGCAGTCCAGAATAAAACCTCTGCTTCCCGCTTGCTCAGACCTAGTAACTAGAGTGATTCTGCTGATATGGAAAGCGATTGCTGCTCTTCCAGCAACAATAGGTACTGCTCTCAGGTGCAACTCATCCATCCTGAAAGTGTTTTGCAGACTGAACGACTTGTACTTGAGCCGATTAAACAACGCCATGCTACTCTGCTATACCCGATATTGCAGGATAGTCGCATCTACCAATATATTCCACAAGAGCCACCAGCCTCAGTAGAAATGTTGGAGCAGCGTTATCAAAAATTAGAGCGACGCTTATCTCCAGTTGGCGATGAGGCATGGCTTAATTGGGCAGTGTGCCTTAAATTGACTGGGCAGTATGTCGGTAGAGTAGAGGCTTCAGTGCTACCGAACCGAAATGCATACTTGGCGTATGTATTTGGTTTTCAGTTTTGGGGCAACGGATATGCAACCGAAGCATCTCAACGTATTTTGCAATTGCTGTTTGATGACTATGGTGTAACTGAGGTCAAAAGTGAAGTGGATACACGCAACGAAGCCTCGGTTCGACTCTTAGAGCGTCTTGGTTTTGAGCAAGTAGAATATCGAGCAGCCGGAGATTTTTTTAAGGGGAGTCCCAGCGATGAGTATATTTATCGTAAAGTTGTAGCCATCCAAAGTGTGGAACAGCAACCTAACACGGCATTGGAGCCGAACAACGAGAGGTAATATTGGTTATTAACCTGCTACTAAACACGAATGTTATGCCACTCAGTCTTCAGGAGAAGCGGTACTTGAAGCTTGTTGGTAGTGTTTAGAGTCAGGCTAGAATTAGCCCAGAAAAGCCAGATACCTTTGTCAAGAAAATGGGTGAAACTTCCTGGACATTAACCATTAATACTGAACGACTGCTCCTTCGTCCCCAGCAACCGAGCGATTATGAGTTTTGGTACTCTGGCTTTTCTGGACGATTGCCAAAGCAACATCAATACGATGATGGACTGGTTAATCTGGAGCATTGCGATTACCAGTGGTTCGTGAACCTGTGTCAGCGTCACCACCAGCTAGCGTTAAACGATCAAGTCTATGTGTTTGGTATCTTTTCTCGCCAAACTAATCAGCATCTTGGAAATATTGACATCTCAACTATTCGTCGTGAAGAAAACCAGTGGGCGAATTTAGGCTACGGAATTCACAACCAACATTGGCAGCAGGGCTTTGGCAAGGAAGCAGTTCGAGCCGCCCTTGTGGCTGGGTTTGAGACGCTAGGCTATCATCGCATTGAAGCTTGCATTAATCTAGATAATCAAGCCTCAATTGCACTTGCTCAAAGTGTTGGTATGCAAAGAGAGTGTATTCGTCGTGGATTCGTCTACGAAAACGAGCAATGGGTAGATCACTTTATTTATGTTGCTATACCATCTGATTTAGGTTTAGTCGAAAAGCAACCAGCGATCACTCCATAACAAGTCTCTGTACAGAACGTACCATATACGAGCAGCTGGGTTGCAAAAGTTAGCTGCGTCTGAGGAGCTTAGTCATTATAGGACTGAAGTGGTTGGCGGGGGTAACTCTTGAAAGTTGTCTATTAGCGCAAGAGTGCTAAATTAAAGTCCTGAACCATTGCTATACATTCCACGATGAAGGCAGTTTTATGAACTCGCGCATTCAGTCATATCTGAGAATTGCAGCAAGCCACCAACGCGACACAGAGCAAATCGGTTCGTTTCTTGCTACCTTCACTCCTGGCAATGACAATCCTTTTCTTAACTACGCCATTCCCGATGACTATGCCATACCATCAGCCGCAGACCTACGTACCTTGGTCGCCACCTATGAAAAACGTTCACTAAAACCGCGTTTGGAGTATGTCGCGCAGCTAGCGCCTGCTGTCGAAGGAGTATTACTGGATGCAGGTTTTCGCGTTGAGGGTCATCTGCCGCTCATGGTGTGCGCTTCCGGAGCAGAACAAATCCTTCCTATACCTCCAGGGATCGAGTTAGTTTTACCAGTTTCTGATGCCGACTTGCTCTCGATAGTCACAGTTCAGTACGAAGCTTACGGTGATTTCGCACCAGACCCCAAAGCTGTCACTCGTCTTGGAAACAGCCTGACAGCAGGTGGAATTGCTGTCCTCGCCAGAATTGCAGCAACGGGTGAGCCTGTAGGAGCGGGTGTATGTTCCGTACCGACTAACCAAACGACGGAAATTGCAGGTATTGGTGTACGTGCTGCCTTCCGCCGTCGAGGTGTGGCAGGAGCGCTGACGACTCGATTAGTTAAAGAAGCTTTCGCTGCGGGTATCTCTGTACCTTTTTTGATGGCTGCACATGAAGCAGAAGCAAGAATATACACTCGTGTAGGCTTTTCAGTAATCGGTGAAATCCTACATATCTCGCGTCCGTAAGCCTAGACAATGCGTTTAAAAGCAAGCAACACAGTCAAAGCTGAGGAAGTAAAATTTTCTGATTTACGGCTAGGGCTGTTCACTAAGCAACGTGATCGCGTTGCCTTGAAACAAATAACAGGTTTCTAACCACCCTTCATTAAAGTCAAAATTCCTGGTTCAGATTTATGCGCTGCGTCCTCGCTCTGGACATTCGCACGGTGAGCGAAAGCGTTGCGGTAGCGAGCTACGAGCGTCAGCCATGCCTTTATGCGATCGCGCTTTATCAGCCGTCGAATCTCCCGCTAAACTCTGTCATCAGTTCGGCTACACTCCATCCACTACCGTAGATTGATTGGTCGATTGGGGGTTCAGCTACAGACTGTAGTTGGATTACTGGCTCTGGCTGTTCTGGCTGCTCTACATCAATTTGTTGTACTTGTTCTACGTTTTCGGATTCCTGAATGAGACGGGAGCGACGAGAAGGCTTTGCTTCGGGTTGGGTTGAAGCTTCGGGTTGAGTTGAACGTTTTACTATAATCGGTTTCTTTGAGTTCATACTCACTTTGGTATTTGGTCAACTTTAGGATATCTTGCGATGACGTAGATATTGCTTCGCTTCTAGAGTCAGAACAGGAAGGCAAAAGCGCTTTGATTGTCTACATAAATGGTACTCAGCAAGGTATTGGGACATGGATATTAAAGTCTTAATCCAAACTGTCCATTCACTCCTCGAACAGAATTGTAACCAACTCCCAAGAAAACGTCGTCAGAAACGCCTATTTGAACACCACCTGAGAGTGCCACACCTTCATCTTGGGAATACAGTCCCAGCCCAACATAAGGCGAAATTACTGGCAAGTTAATAAACTTGAGAACATCTACTCCAGTAGCGCCATTAGGGCCAACACCTAACTCAACTCCGATACCCAAAGCCCTCGCCCCTACAGAAAAGGTCAGATCACTATCTTCCACGCCGCCAGAAATCCAAGGTTGTGGTACAACTTGACAATTAGCCTGGTTTGGGGTGAGTCCAACTAATAAAGTTAGCGATGCAAGTAGGCTTAGTTTGATAATAGTTGTGTTCACTTTTTCTCCTAGACAAAAAATTTTTAATTAAAGCTTAATTCTCTTTAGCTCTTTCGTTACCAGCATAAGCCTAGTAACTTGATAATATAGCTTTAAAAAAGAGCGAGAGTTGACTGGTATATTAATTAACTTTATATTGTTAGAAGCAAATTTATTTTTTTCGTTAAGGGAAAAGCTTGCTTTTGGATACTTGTTGATGAAGTAAATCTAAATAAAAGAACTAAGAAAGATAAATTCTCGTTTGGAAATTAGCCCAAAAAAGTTAATATTCTTACTTTTACTAAAAAAATGTTTAAAGAGGGTAATAAAAAATAACTACATCTTCAGACTTTTTTTATAACTAAGTGCATTTGCTTTAATGTATTTAACATTTAAAATACTAAGATTAACACACCAAATAGGCTACACCAGAAGACAATAGATAACAAAAAACCAACAATAATTCCTTGAGCAGCATAAGGATAAGGGTCAATAAAAGATTGTCTAGTTTCAGTTTCATAGACCAAGTAATCAAAAATATGCTGAGATGATATTTCGGTGAGGATATTCTTGTTTTGTAACATAATGCAATACCAAATTATGGAGTAATAATTATTTATAAGCGCTAGAATCACTTACAATATATAGTTAACGAGCGTAATATCAACGTATCTTTATTAGTATTATCGGCTTATTTTTCAAGTGATGTCGTCCGAGCTATTACGGAGAAATTTTATGTTGGTCAATTCTTTATATCTCAAACATTTTCCTAATGGGACTTTGTAAGTTTTTAGCCTAAAAAGGTGAAACCCAGTCCTAATATGGGAAATACGTCGATGGGATAAAAATGGCTGAAACGTAAGTGTAGCAACAAAACATGAGCAAACTTGCAACAAGCGGTCGGTCAGCCCGTGACTACGCAGTTTTATCAATTGGAGCAGCGCTGTTGACGATCACTCTGAAATTTGGAGCTTACTTGTTGACTGGCTCGGTAGGGCTGCTTTCTGATGCACTCGAATCTTTAGTTAATCTAGTTGCAGCATTGGTAGCACTATGGGCGCTGACGTTTGCAGCACGTCCGCCAGATGCAGAACACGCCTTCGGACATAACAAAGCGGAATACTTCTCAAGCGCTTTAGAAGGCACATTGATTTTGGTTGCGGCAGCTAGCATTGGAGTTGCTGCGTGGGGTCGGCTATTTCATCCACAGCCAATAGAGCAGGTTGGATTGGCGCTTTTACTGTCGCTTGTCGCTACAGCAGTTAATGGTGGTGTTGCCATAATTCTCCTACGAGCAGGGCGGCGCTTGCGCTCAGTAACTTTAAGAGCTGATGCACATCACTTGTTTACAGATGTGTGGACGAGTGCTGGTGTTGTACTGGGAATCTTGTTGGTGAAATTGACAGGATGGCTGGTGCTTGACCCAATAATCGCCCTGATCGTGGCAGTCAATATCGTCTGGGCAGGATTTCGACTGTTGCGTGAAACAGGGTTAGGGCTGTTAGATACTGCCTTGCCTAATGATGAGCAGCAATTAATCACTACTATATTAAATAGTTACGAACAGCAGAGCATCCAATTTCACGCCATTAGAACCCGCACAGCCGGGACACGCCGCTTTGTCTCCTTTCATGTGCTTGTACCTGGAGAGTGGACGGTTCAACGGGGTCATGATTTATGTGAAGAGATCGAGATAGCTATTAGCAAAGCTCTACCAGCCACTCACGTCACCACTCACTTAGAGCCATTAGAAGATCCTCTGTCATGGGCTGATCAGGAACTAGACCGGATGAGTTAGTAACAATGAGCAGGGATATTACTACCTTTAGCTATTTTTAAGAAAACGAAGAAACTTTGAGGCGAACGATAGCATGATTAAAATTTTGGCAATTTCCGGCAGCCTACGTGCCAGTTCTTCCAGTACAGCCATCTTACGAGCGGCAACTGCTTTAGCACCAAATAATATTAGTATTTCACTCTATGAACGGCTAGGCGAACTGCCCCACTTTAATCCTGAACTTGATAATGACAACGTGCCAGAGCCAGTCCGAAATTGGCGATCACGTCTTCAAGAGTGTGATGGTGTACTCATCTGCACACCCGAATATGCTCATGGTGTGCCTGGGGTACTAAAGAATGCGCTTGACTGGATCGTGTCTTCAGGCGAGTTCATGGATAAACCCACTGCTGTGATTAGTGCATCTCCATCACCGGATGGTGGCGACAAGGCGAATGCTTCACTCGTTCAGACGCTGAGGGTGATATGGCAAAGATTGTTAAAGGAGCAACACTACTCATTCCTGCTGTCTCTACCAAACTGAATGACAAGGGTGAGATAACAGATATTGCAATAACGCAGGCACTCAAATCGCTACTTAATGTAGTTTTTGATGTGATCAATAAATACTGATACGAGTTTTGCAGTACCAAGCTGTTAGCCTGTAACCTTTTTATTTGAGTTCATAATGACTCTGGTACTTGATTAATTAGCTCAGTTGACTAGAAGGATGATATTGCTTTTGCTTGTACTCTTGGTACTGCTTATCTTTAGCTTCCCAATACTTCTCTACCGTACTTTTGGCGATCTCCGCCTGCTGATATTCTTCTCCCTGCTCTGCCAATAGTCGTTGCTTTACTTGTTGACGCAGGTTAGAGATAACCTTGCCATTGACTTTGCGTGTTTGCGCCCAGTCTAAAATCGGAGCCGGATAAGGGCTTTCACCAATGTAAGCTCCGGCTAAGATTTCTGACAAGCTATAGCCCTGTAGTTCGGGAATCCAGTAGTAAATGAACTTCAAATCAGCATCTCTATCTTCAATATTCTTGTTGGGTTGTAGATGCGGAATGTCTCAGATAGCGGATTAGCTATTCCCGCTTGTAACGAGACTTTTAGGGCAGAAATTTATGCAAAGTTAAGCAGCGTTGTCAGTTTGCTCCACTTGTACGCTTTGCTCAAGGTCTACGAGAGGGTTATGCTGTCATTTACACAAAATCATTAACTGTGATTTGACTGGCTTGAATCCCTTGGAGAATAGTTATATGCATCTGACTTCCCAAATCGCCCAACTCTTCGAGTTTCCAGCGAACTTCAGTATTCTGCCCAACCTGAACAATATCGAGGTCACTGAAGCCCAGAGGAGTGCCATTGATGGTCGTCGGCAACCCCAACAAATCTCGACCATCGTGAAAGTCTTGGATGATATCGTGGTCGCTACTCAGATAGAATCGGTCAAACCCAGAGCCGCCTTGGAGCAGATCTTCGCCCGTACCACCATTTAATCTATCGCCACCCGCTCCCCCAATCAGGATATCATTACCTGAATCACCATCAAGTTTGTCACTCCCCTGACCTGCATACAAGCGATCGTTACCAGCGTCGCCATAGAGAATATTATTGCCTTGAGTATCTCTTAAGATATCGCCACCTGCACCACCACTGAGAATATCGTTAGCTTTGCCGCCGCTCATCCTATCCTCGCCATCAGCACCAATTAGGGAATCCTCACCGTTGCCCCCTCGTAATACATCGTCGCCCCTATCTCCATGCAGAAAATCATCTCCTCTACCTCCATGTAAGAAATCTTTGCCGTCCTGACCAAATAAATAATCATTTCCTTTGCCACCGTAAAGAGAATTATCTCCTCCACCTGCATATAAGGCATCGCTGCCACCGCCCCCTTTTAAGACATCGTCACCCCCGCCTCCATGCAGTAAATCATTTTGTTGTCCACCATAAAGCACATCATCTGCGTTTTTGTCAGACAGAATATTGTCTCCCTTATAAGATTGGGCAATCACTTCTGGATAGGCTTCTGGAAGCGGGAAAGAACTGTCTACAAACAAAGGACTTTCTTGGTTGTTCAGATGCTGATTAAAGAAAGCAGTGATATAGTCATTGGTGATCTGCGTAACTCGATTGGGATCGATCAGTTCAAAATTTTTATGTTCATAAGTCTCGATAGTCGCTTGCGGATCGAAGAAATAATTGAACGATCCTGCTAGACTACCTAGCTCCATACCAGAATCTCGCAAAAGAGGAAACAGAAAAGGCACATCACTGGTGTAGTGCAAGTGAGTTGTCCCCAAGATGGTCACTTCATATCCTTCATTTTGGACATGATTGAGGAAGGTTTGATCGTCGCCTCTATATAGGGCATCAGAACTGATTTCTGTACCAAAAGCCACGTTGTTGAACAGCATATAGGGTTGGGAGACGCTAGCATCAACCGTATCACCCCGCAAAGTGCCGTCTAAATTTGCTCCTGCTTTGAAACGAGGATCAATTGACAAAACTTCGGTGGCAGTTGCACCACCTGTAGAAACTCCGAAGACACCGACTCGCTCCAAATCTAATCTCCCGTTAAACAGTCCTGTTGGATCATTTCCTGCATTGAATTTTTCTAGTTCGTCTAAGACAAATTGAATATCTCCGGCTCTGGCAGCTACGTTTTGGGCTGCATCAGGCAGAGGAGAGTGGGAAACAACTCGCCCATCGGAAAGTATATTCAGGGCTGATTCATAAGTATGGTTAATTGCAACGACGACATACCCCTGACTGGCTAATTCTTCTGCCCTGACGGTGTTAAATTCAGGCATATCACCACCGCCGTGAGACAAAAATAAGACTGGATATTTGGATTCTGCTGCGGCAACTGGAGCGTTCTCGACACTGTGAGTAGGGATAGATTGAATGAGGTTGACAAAATCTTGCGGCGGTATTCCTACCCCAGATGCAAACGCACTACTCAACTCTTCGCTCATGTAAGGTGCGGTCGCAGATCCTGGAACTGCAACGCTAGGATACCAAACTTTTGCGGTGATCTCTCGATAATCGTTGGGATCTTCTGTGAAAGGTTCTTCTCGTTCTGAATCGGCAAAGTAAAAAGAGGTTGTTCCCACGGCATAAGCCCCTGTTGGTTCAGGGAACGAAATTGCTTGAGTTGTGTTGGTTTCCATCGCAGTCACATCCTGATTCGTATTTTGGACTCCGTCGGTTTTTATCGTATGAATGGAGTGACTGTATCCAAATCGGCTGTCAGGTCAAATTGGTATAGCCAATCGGACAATCTTGAATGATTCCATCGGTCAGGGTCTTTTGACAACGGCATTTGAAGCGATGCTTGATCTGACCAATCGGTCAATTTAAAATCTGAAGATTGTGGTGTAGCATCGGGAAGTCCAGTATCCTTAGAATTTATGCGGCGATCGCTCTGGTTAGCTCAATGGTCGCAATCTATCCAAGTAACTTGGAACTGGCTAAGGCGATATGCTCAATATTGGCTGGTTCGCTTTAAGTCACCCCAAGAATCAGCAGACTACTTGACTTGGCGGCATCAATTTTTACAAAAACGGTTACGTCTAGGACTCTGGCTAGCGTTATTTTGGCAGTCGATCGTATCGGCTGAAGGTCTTTACTCTATTTTGTTTGAGTTTGAGAGATTAAGAGCAGTTGCCCTCAGTACCTATGGAGATGCATCGATTGCAGAGCGATGGAGAGGTGCATCCATTGTCTATTACGTAAGCGCTAATGTTATTTTATTGGCTTGTTGGATCGGGCAAAAAACGACCTGGGGACGACGGTATCCCGAAGCACTATTTCTGCTTTTCGCCTGTTCCCTGAGCAATCTTACACATATTATTTTCACTTTCGTCAGTCTGCCGGAAACACCGCCATCCCTCTTATTTCTAATTATTGCAGTTCTGGTTCCAGTGCATTGGGGATTACATTTCATCTATCAAGCCGTAGCGATCACCTATTATACGATTTTCTATCCTATAACTGGTCTAGCTACCCTTGAATATGCAAAAATCCGTAATCTTTACTCAAGAGAAATTATTATCCAACTCGCCTGCGCTTGCTCAGTTAGCATTCTATCAGTATACTTATACGAACGCTTGAAACGCTCAGAGTTTGAAGCCACTCGCCAACTACAGATATTTTTGCATTCTGTGTCGCATGATCTACAAGCTCCAGTTGTTGGCAGCTCGGTTGTATTGAAAAGCTTGTTGGATAAAGCCACAAATGAAGATGATCATCTAATAGTAAAGCGATCAACGATCGAACGGTTACTGCAAGGGAGCAATCACCAGCTTGCCTTGATTAATTCTCTTATAGAAGCTCATACCGCTCAAACACAAGGTGTCACTCTCTATTGCGAACCAACTGAACTAAAGCCATTAGTAGATTCAGTCCTAATTCATTTAAACCACGGTTTAACCAAAAAACGCATTCAACTGGTTAATCGCATCGCAGAGGATCTCCCCATTGTGAACGCAGATGCCAACCAACTTTGGCGGGTGTTTAGTAACCTGATTGAAAATACACTCAAGCACAACCCCCATGGAATTCAGCTAACCTTGGATGCGAATGTGGTGGATGGGCAGAGCCATTGTCCGGTGCGAGTATGGGAGAGCAACAAAGTGGAAAGCGTGCAACAACTAATTCAGCCTCAAGCTCCAATACTACTCTGTGTGATCCAAGATAGCGGCATTGGTATTGCTCCAGAGCAATGCCAGCACTTATTTGAACTCTACGCACGTGGGACAAAGGCACGATACACGCCAGGATTAGGATTGGGGCTGTATCTTTGCAAGCAAATTGTTGAGGCGCATGGTGGCAAAATTGGTGTTATTAGCTGCCTGGGCGCAGGAGCGACATTTTGGTTCACCTTGCCCTTATACCCAACCTGATCGTAGCGCTACAACTGCTGCTTGTACCCGGTCATCAACTGCTAACTTGTTCATAATACTGCGGATATGCGCTTTTACAGTGCTAAGGCTAATGTGTAGCATTAAGGCAATTTCGGGATTGCTGCGCCCTTCAACAATTAGCTCAAGCACCATACGCTCTCTTTCACTCAATGGATTCGCTGGTTTAGCACTCACGGTAGGTTGCAGGTGTTTAATGACGCACTGAGCAATTTGAGGATCGAGATAAGCGGCTCCATCTTGAATGCAGGCGATCGCCATTACCAACTTTTCTAATCCTAAGCCTTTTACACAATATCCATCTGCCCCGCTCGACAGAGCCGCGATAATTTCTTGTTCTGATTTATGGGAAGTGAGCATCATTACCCGTACCATTGGCAAGCTAGCTTTAATTTTCTGGGTGGCAGCAATACCATCCAGCTCTGGCAAACCAATATCCATAATCACTAAATCTGGCTTAAGTTCAAGCGCTGCCTCAATGCCAGAGTAACCATCCTCCACTTGAGCAATAATTTGCAATTGAGGATATTCTTCCAAAAGATACTCTAAACCCAAACGCATCACTGGGTCATCTTCCACAATCAAGATGCGTAGATCAGAAAGAAAGCTAAAAGTATCTGTTAAAGAGGGCATAAGCAAGAAGCAACTATCGCCTATTGACCAAATTAAGCAATGACTGCGGCTAACTAAAGAGGTAGCAGAAGTCAATTTCTAACATCAAATCCGTAACTAAAAACTAGCTTTTATTTTTGTGAGATTCCTGCGTCAATTAAAAATAAATTCAGGAGTTTTCAATCTAAATTTAGTTTACCTATTCAGTAGACAATCATTACTATCTTTGCACAAGTGCTTCTAATTCTCACACCTCACCCTAATTTTTTCAGGGATAGAGCTATTAGAAACTATCTTAGGCGGCTTCCAATAAATATAATACCAATTAGGCGGGTCGAATCAGGATATCCCATTTGGGCAGTAGCGGATTTCGTTCCAATCTGCGTTCAACTGCCCGCATTGCTTTTTTAGTCAGTGAAATGCCTTTTTTATAAGTCTTGAGGTTCAACTTTACAACAGGATTGAGACCTTTCCAAGTCATACTTCCTGCCCACAAAAGCATGGTGAGAGCATCCGTCAATTTAGCTCCATTCCAATGCTTTTCTAAAATACCCCAACACCGCTCGATAGGATTGTACTTACTGTGATAGGGAGGATAATAGAGGAGATGAATCGGCTTGCCGATGAGATCGACAAACTGCACCATGCGTTTGAGAAACTGGGTGCGAACTCCACTACTTTCAGGCCCGTTATCAACTTTAAGCTGAATTTGTTGAGTCTGCTGTTGCTCTTCTAGAGTGAGGTCATTCCACCATTCAAAGAGCGTATCGACTATAAAATCACTTGTTTTGGAGGAACTGCCAAAGATCAGGTGTACTTGTCCGTTATCTTCATCAACAATTCCACAGGGAATATACTTTTCACCAGTCCCAAAATCATGATCACTCGCTCGGTGGTCTCCTCTAGTCTGACCCCCACGAGCAAAATCACCAATATTGACTGTCGCTTTACAATAGTCCGGACAGTTTTTGTAGTGGCAGTAGACAGGAAGGCTACCCATCGCGTAGGGTGCGAATAACAAACACACGCACCGGATGGGTAGCTGATGGAAGTCATTGTACAGAGCCTACTGGCAA
>JAESFL010000381.1_pt1 | contig 34571 bp, 39 predicted proteins | sample 9269401 | NCBI WGS metagenome assembly JAESFL01 (sample SAMN14506025, study PRJNA617098) | algae metagenome | isolation source: Gloeocapsa sp. UFS-A4-WI-NPMV-4B04 and co-occurring heterotrophs from desert... | place: USA: Utah | collected 2006-10-01 | reverse complement strand
GAAAGTGCGAAAGTGCGAAAGTGCGAAAGTGCGAAAGTGCGAAAGTGCGAAAGTGCGAAAGTGCGAAAGTGCGAAAGTGCGAAAGTGCGAAAGTGCGAAAGTGCGGGAGTGCGGAGGGTGATCGTACGAAGGCGCGCCCCCACCGGGGGAACCGGCGGGGGCGCGTCGTTCCGGTCAGCGATGGATCAGCAGCCGGGGAATCCGGCGACGGTGTTGCAGCCGGTGTGCGTGTTGCACCCATCGTAGCAGGTCTCCTCGAAGCGATTGCACGTGAAGCAGGTCACGTCGAAGTCCGAGGCGCCCGAGCACTGGCACCGCCGCTCGATGCAGGTGGAATCGCTCGCGTTGCCGCGCACGGTTCCACGCTTCTCCATCTCCTGCTCCGCAGTCTCGAACGACTCCACGTGCAACGCATCCAGGGTGAGCTTGAGCTTCTTCATCGTCTTTCCTCGCGATTGGATGATGGATGCTGGCCCGAGGAGAGCGGGCCAGCGGACAAACGTTGGCCCTTCACCCGCCCCGGCGGCCGAGACGGGTGAAGGGTGCAGGACTCAGGCGCCGCAGCCCGGATAATGGTAGCCGGTGGGGCAGTAGAAGTGCGTGGGACACGCGCTGTCGCAGGTGTCTTCGATGCCGCACGTTCCGCAGGTCACGTCCCAGTCCGTCCGGTCGAAGCACTGGCAGCGGCGCTCGATGCAGGTGGAGTCGCTGGCGTTGCCGCGGACGGTGCCGCGCTGCTCCATCTCCTGCTCGGCCGTCTCGAACGACTCCACGCGCAGCGCGTCCACGGTCAGCTTCAGCTTTTTCATCGTCGTACGCTCCTGGAACTGGGGTTTGGATGGATGACCTGCCCGCCCTTCTATCCAAAAGAGTCCTGTAAAGTTTCATCCAGGAGAGCGGGTTTTCCCCCGGCTCAAAAGGACCGCCTCCATCCACCAAAAAGACGTGGAGAGGCAGGGAACCGCCCCTGCATCTCCGCGTCTCCGGGCGGACCGCCGCCCCGCGCCCCGCATCCATCCCACACCAGGACCCGCAGCTGCAGGCCGTCCCCTGTACCCTGTCCCCTGTAACCCGCAGTTCCCTACCCGAAGCGGCAGCAGCCGGGGATCAGGCCTCCAGCACTTCCTCCGCGAAGGCCTCGACCTCGAAGGGGAGCAGGTCGTCCATCTTTTCCCCCACGCCGACGAACTTCACGGGGAGGTCGAACTCCTCCTTGAGCGCGACGACGATGCCGCCCTTGGCCGTGCCGTCCATCTTGGTGAGCACGATCCCCGTGAGGGGCAGCGTCTGGCCAAAGGTGCGGATCTGCGCCATGGCGTTCTGGCCCACGGTGGAGTCCAGCACGATGAGCGTCTCGTGCGGCGCGCCCTCCATCTTCTTGGCGATGACGCGCTGCACCTTCTCCAGCTCCTTCATCAGGTCGTTCTGCGTGTGCAGGCGGCCCGCCGTGTCGATGATGAGCACGTCCGTGCCCTTCTCGACCGCCTGCTCCAGCGCGTCGAAGGCCACGGCGGCGGGGTCGCGCCCCGGCTCGCTGCCCACGAAGTCGCACCCCACGCGATCGGCCCAGCGCTTGAGCTGCTCGATGGCGCCCGCGCGAAAGGTGTCGCCCGCGGCAATCATCACCTTGCGGCCCTGGCGGGTCAGGCGATGCGCCAGCTTGGCGATGGTGGTGGTCTTCCCCACCCCGTTCACGCCCACCACCAGGAAGACCGTGGGGCCGCCCTCGTAGTTGAAGCGCAGGGCCGTGTCGCTGCGGCCGGCGCGCAGGATGGCCACGATCTCCTCGCGCACGGCGCGCAGGAAGTCGCGCTGGGACTTGGCCACACCGCGCTCGGCCAGCGTCTCCACCACCTGCACCAGGCGCAGCGTGGAGGGCACGCCGAAGTCCGCCGCGATGAGCGTCTCCTCCAGCCCCTCCAGCGACCCCTCGTCCAGCCCCTTGACCAGCACCGTCACGTCCGTAAGCGCGACGTCGACGATGCGGTCCCAGAGCGACTTCTTGCCTTCTTCCTTCTTGCGGAACAGACGCGCCATCAGCCCATCCGAGAAAAGCCGGCGCGCGGCCGGCGTGGCATCCAGATCATGGAATCGTGGCCGGGATACACTCGCGTCCCGGTCGCGTGCCCGAATCTACGGCGAAACGCGCGGCGGGCAATGCGGGCGGGGGATGGACGCGGGCGGAGAACGAGGGCAGAGCGAATGAATTCGCCGCAACGACCACACGAAGTCCGCCTGCGCGGACTGGCGGATGCGGTCGCGGCGGCGGCATCTGCGCGGGGCTTGGCCGTGGGCAGGTCCCGTGGAGGAGGCAGGCCGTGCACTGCAGCCTGCGTCCGCGCCGTGTCAGCCCGCCGCGGCCAGGAGGCGGGGGAGGCTCGCGAGCACGAGGATGCCGCGCAGGGTCCATCCGACCGTGCGGACCCAGTTGCCGGCTACGAGCCGCCGGTGCGCGGCGGCGTCGAATCCGGATTCGAGCCGGCCGTGCTGGGGAACCTGCAGGAAGAACGTGGACGCCCAGATGACGGCCAGGAGCACGAGCCCCGTCCACGCCGTGGATGCGGGAAAGAGCGGCGACGGACGAAGCGCCAGCCACACCGCCGTCCCCATCTCCAGCAGCATCGGCGGCATGACGACGACCGTAGTGCGGCGGGCGTGCGCGGCCTGGTACGCCGGGTAGCCGTCCCGTCCCACGAGGGCCATCAGCGGGTAGTGCACAACCTGCACGAACCAGATGATCCCGATCATCACCCCCGTGGAAGCGAGGTGCAGGACCACTATCCACCACGTCGCGGAAGGGGATATGTCCATCCTCATCCCTCCTGCGCCCGGGACGCCATCATCTCGCTCGGCTCTCCATCATCGCCGGGAACCCGCGCGGGGAGCGCGGAAACGATTCTCTTCACGGTGCCTTCGCCTCCGCCACGTCCGGTGGATGGCCTTCTTCGCATATCAGACCTGCGCCGCTCCGCCGTCCACGAACAGCTCCACGCCGTTCACGAAGCTCGCGTCGTCCGAGGCCAGGAACACCGCGGCCTTGCCGATCTCGTCCGGGTCGCCGATGCGGCCCAGCGGAACCTGCGACTTCAGGTAGTCCAGCAGCGCCTGCTTGGCCTCCGGCGTGTCGGCCAGGTCCGTGAGCCCGGGGGTAAGGATGGGGCCGGGGCTGATGGCGTTCACGCGGATGCCGCGGTCCTTCAGGTCCAGGATCCAGCTGCGGGCAAAGTTGCGCACCGCCGCCTTGGAGGCGCTGTACACGCTGAACGCGGGGGTTCCCTTGATGCTCGTGGTGGACGACGTGAGGATCACGGAAGCGCCGTCCACCAGCAGCGGAAGCGCCTTCTGCACCGTGAACAGCACGCCCTTCACGTTGCTCCCGAAGGTGTCCTCGTACTGCTCCTCCGTGATTGCGCCCAGCGGCAGCATGGTCCCGCCGCCGGCGTTCACGAACAGCACGTCCAACCGCCCCGCCTCCGCGCGCACCTGCTCGAAGAGCGCGTCCAGGTCCTCGAGGCGCGACGAGTCCGCGCGCACCCCCGTGGCGCCGCCGCCGATCTCGGCCACGGCGGCCGCCAGCTCCGCGGGACGCCGGCCGGTGATGTAGACGCGTGCTCCCTCCATCACGAAGCGCTTCGCCGTCGCGAGGCCGATGCCGGTGGTGGCGCCGGTGACCACCGCGATCTTGCCTTGGAGCTTGCCCGCCATGCGTGCGCCTGGGGTGCGGAGTGGATGGGCGCGGCCGGAGTGGCCGCGCATGCGTCAAGATCGCCCCGGCCGCGCCCGCCGGGATTGGACCGGGTCGTCCAGCGCCGCGCGGACGGCGGCTGGAAAGCGGGCTTCGGCGCGGCGTGCCGCTCCTCGCTTGCTCACGTCACAGCGCCTTCACCTCCGACACCAGCCGCTCGATGGTCTTCTTCGCGTCGCGGAAGAACGGGGGTACCGCTTCGCCTTCAGGAAAGTTCGAGGTCTCTCCACCATTCCCGAATCTGCTCATCCTTGGTTCCGGCAGGCCCACGGCCCTCAAGGACGTAACGGAGGGCGCGGCGCAACAACTCGGGGGCACGAACCATCACCTCCCGCAAGCGCACGACGTCTTTGGGCTTGAGGGAGTCCGTTGTTTCGCCGTGAGCGATTCTAGATCGTAACTCGTAGAGATGTTGCAACGAGCGAAAAACCTCCCGTCGGCCTTCGATCGTGTCTTCGAGCCAGCGAGCCCCGCGAAGCCGCAGGCGGTACGAGAGTTCCTTGTCGGGCCCGTCGTTCAGGATCAGTGCCTCGAAAGCGATCGCGATGTCCAGCAACCGATTGTAGTCGCCCTCCGGGTACCGCTCGTAACTGTCGCGAAAACGACGCAGAGCGACTCCGAAACCCTTCCGCTCCACACCAGGAAGGTGGATGGCGAGGAGACGACGAACAGTCTCGATCTCTTCGGACGAAATCGGTTCGTCTGGAGGCGGGTAGATCATCCGGCGGGTCTGGTAAGGAGCAGCGTCCGGCTCGAATTCCCATGCGTAGGCGCGGCGGATCATTGGCGTGTAGCGGCTTCGCGGACTTACGCGAAGACCAGCGAGTCCGATCGCAGCGGGCTGGGCGATCCGCAGGACGTCGACGATGCGGACCATGCGTTCGGCGCCGAAGCGATACACGTGCAGGTACGCCTCGACCGGTGCGTCTACAGCTACCCGGACGGGGAACGTCACAATCGTGTTCGAATGCCGAATCGAGAGCGGCAGATCGTCCCCTTCCAGCGAAGGACCTTCGTGTGTCGCCCGCCGCAGGGTCGTGTCATCAGCATAAGTAAGGGTGATAACCGAACCGTCGTGATCCGGCAGCAATCCGATCGTAATGGGGTCCGCTTGATCGACGAGCGGACCACTCAGGTACGCCAGCACGTCGTATTCGTAGAACTGGCGCGTCGCGAGTTCCACGAGTGATTCCGTCGTAAGGTGGGCAGTCTTATCCCATTCATCGAACTCCGCCAGCCCCTCCCACGTGAAGCCGGAGCCGGTGAGCGCATCTTCGATCACTACGGTCAGCGCGATAGGAAGATCCTCTAGGTAGTCTTTGTCGTGACTCGCCATTCGCGCCTGCACCTCGTCGGGTTCATAATGCTTGAACCCCCGTGCCTCGTAGAGACGGGCAGCGAGTTGCCCCGCGCGCCGGCAGGCATCTACCAGCGCATAATACGACTCGTTTGCTTCCTGCTCCAGAAGCTCGATATCTCCGCCTTGCGCATCTTTCGGCCAGTCACGCGCCCGAATAAGCGATCGAATAACGAGGCCGTGTAGGGTTGGGGTGCTTCGCCATGGGTCATAGAAGGATCCTCTTACCTGAACCGTTACGCCCGCGCTCCCCCGGACCGCCCTCCCTGTTTCGGGAAGGCGGCGCGCGTCCGCGGCGGCTTCCGTCCAAACACCGCCGCCGCTTGACCCTCCGCGCTCCGGTTTGAACTCCGGATGCAGCCAGAGCACACGGAACCCGCCCACCAGCCGGGAAACGGCCAATACCAGCAACTGATACTCAGTCTCGTCGATGGGGGCTGATGCTTCGCTCATCCGCTCCTCGCTTAGCGTGAAGGCTGTTCCCGGCACGTGTACCGGCTTCGCGGCCGCCGAGGACGCTCGCGCTAGTCCCCGACCCTGAGACACCGTTTTCGCACCCGCAGTCCGGTCGACGCTTTGGTGAGATGCGGCGGACAGGCCGTCCTGCTAACCTCCTCGTCGCTACAGCGCCTTCACCTCCGACACCAGCCGCTCGATGGTCTTTTTCGCGTCGCCGAAGAGCATCTGGGTGCGGGGGTGGTAGAAGAGCTCGTTCTCCACGCCGCTGTAGCCCGCCGCCATGCTGCGCTTGAGGACGATCACGCTGCGCGCGTGGTCCACGTTCAGGATCGGCATCCCGTAGATGGGCGACGCCGTGTCCGTGCGCGCGGCGGGGTTCACCACGTCGTTGGCGCCGATCACCAGCACCACGTCCGTCCGCGCGAAGTCCTCGTTGATCTCGTCCATCTCCAGCAGCCGCTCGTACGGCACGTTGGCCTCCGCCAGCAGCACGTTCATGTGCCCCGGCATGCGCCCCGCCACGGGGTGGATGGCGTAGCGCACGTTGGCCCCGCGCGTCTGCAGCAGGTCCGCCAGCTCGCGGATGGCGTGCTGCGCCTGCGCCACGGCCAGCCCGTACCCCGGCACCACCACCACGTTGTCCGCGTAGCTCAGCAGCACGGCCGCGTCGTCCGGGGCGATGGTGCGCACGCTCAGCCCCGCCGCGGACTTGGGCCCCGCCTCCGCCGTCCCCCCGCCGAACCCACCGATCAGCACGTTCAGCAGCGAGCGGTTCATGGCCTCGCACATGATCTTGCTGAGGATGATGCCGGACGCCCCCACCAGCGCGCCGCTCACGATCAGCGCGTAGTTCTCCAGCACGAAGCCCGTCGCGGCCGCCGCCAGCCCGGAGTACGAGTTGAGCAGCGAAACGACGACGGGCATGTCCGCGCCGCCGATGGGGATCACCAGCAGCACGCCCAGCACCAGCGCCGTCACCACGATCACCGTCGTCGCCAGCGACAGGTGCTCGGCGTGGTAGGGGCTGTACCGCAGCATCACCAGCGGATACGCCACGGCGGCCACGATGGCGAGGGCCAGCAGCGCGCTCAGGATGCGCATCCCCGGAAAGGAGATGGGGTTGCCGCTCACGCGCCCGTTCAGTTTGCCGAACGCCACGAAGCTGCCGGAGAACGTCACGGCGCCGATGAGCACGCTCAGCAGGATGGTGACGACCGTGGTGGCGTTCAGCGGATCCAGCTCGTGCCGCGCGAAGCCCGCGCCGGCCAGCCCCTCCCCCTGCGCGCTGGTGTAGCGCACGACCTCCGCCCACGCCACGAGCACGGACGCGCCGCCACCCAGGCCGTTGAGCGCGGCCACCATCTCCGGCATCTGCGTCATCTGGATGCGGGCCGCCAGCAGCCACCCCAGCACCGACCCGATCACCAGCCCGCCCACGATCATGCCGGGCGAAAGGATGCGCTGGCTCACGAGCGTGGCGAGGATGGCGATCAGCATCCCCACGGCGGCGACCTGGTTGCCCCGGCGCGCGGTGGCCGGCGAGTTCATCCGCTTGATGCCGATGATGAACAGCGCCGCCGCCAGCAGGTACGCGTAGGTGATGAGCGTCGCCTTCACGGCCGGCCTCCGCCCGTGCTCCCCGGCGCCGCATTGGGATCGGCGATGGCGGGGCGCTTTTCGCGGCGGAACATCTGCAGCATCCGGTCGGTGACCAGGAAGCCGCCCACCACGTTGATCATGGCCAGCACCAGCGCGGCGAAGCCCAGCCACTGCGCCACGGGCGAATCCACCATCCCCGCCACCACCAGCGCGCCCACGACGGTGATGCCGCTGATGGCGTTGGAGCCGGACATCAGGGGCGTGTGCAGCGTCTGCGGCACCTTGCTGATGATCTCCACCCCCACGAACGAGGCGAGCACGAACACGACGACCAGGGTAGCGAGCATGGGCACCGGGCGGGGAGAAGGGAGTGTGCCGTACGTGTGCGGGCGCGGATTGGACGATGGAACTCAGCGCGAGCAGATCGGCGGATGGAGATCACACCGGGGTGGCGAGCAGGCCGCGGACGCGCTCGTTGACGATCTCGCCCCCGCGGGTGACGCAGGCGGAGCGGTAGATGTCGTCGTCCTCGGCGGGGGCCCAGGCGCCGTCCTTCACGAACTCGGTGATGAGCGCGGCCAGGGTGCGCGCGTACATCTGGCTGGCGTGCACGGGCATCTCCGCCGCCAGGTTGAGCGGGCCAAAGATCCGCACCCCGTCCACGACGGCGATGTCGCCCGGCCGCGTGAGCTCGCAGTTGCCCCCGTTGGGCGCCGCCAGGTCGATGACGACGGAGCCCGGCGCCATCCGCCGCACCCCCAGTTCCGAGACGAGCAGCGGCGCCCGCCGGCCGGGGATGAGCGCCGTGGTGATGACGACGTCCGACTGCGCCACGTGCTCCGCCAGCAGTTCCACCTGCCGCCGCTGCCGGTCCTCGTCCAGCGCCGCCGCGTATCCGCCGCCGCCCTCCGCGCCGGCCGTGTCCAGCTCCAGTTCCACGAAGCGCGCCCCCAGCGAGCGCGCCTCTTCCGCCGCCGCCGCGCGCACGTCGTACGCGCTGACGACGGCACCCAGCCGCCGCGCCGTGGCGATGGCCTGCAGCCCCGCCACGCCCGCGCCCAGGACGAGCACCTTGGCGGGGCGGATGGTGCCGGCGGCCGTCGTGAGCAGGGGAAAGAACTTGGGGAGGACGTCGGCGGCGAGCAGGACGGCGCGGTAGCCGGCCACGGTGCCCATGGCGCTGAGGGCGTCCATCTTTTGGGCGCGGGTGGTGCGCGGCACCAGTTCCATGGCCATCGCCGTCGCGCCCGTCTCGGCCAGGGCCAGCATCCCCTGGGGATCGTCCAGGGGGCGCAGGAAACCGGCGAGCACCCGGCCGGCGCCCAGCAGGTGCAGGTCGTGCGCGCCGGGCGCCTGCACCTTCGCGACGACGTCCGCAGCCCACGCGTCCACCTCCGTGCCCACGCGCGCACCCGCGGCCTCGTACGCCGCGTCGTCGAAGTACGCGTGGGCGCCGGCGCCGCGCTCCACGACGACCTCCATCCCCTCCTTCACCAGCCGGGCGACGACCTCGGGGACCAGCGCCACGCGCCGCTCGCCGGGGGCGGATTCTCGGGGAACACCGATGGTGAGCGGCATGCGCGGGACGGGTCCGGGGGGATCTGTGGGAAAGGCGGTCTCCTACGGTTAACGGCGGATCGCCGTCCGCGCCAGAGAAGCATTTGATTTCCGCCGATGGGCAGCGGATGGAGGGGGAGGCGGATTTCGCGAAATCCGCCCCAACGCACCGCGCCCCCGGCCTCGCGAGGAGGCCGGGGGCGCGGAGGAACGGGCGAAGCGGGGCTCAGGAGCGGCCCGACGCCTCGGCGTAGCGCTTGTTCACGAAGTCCCAGTTCACCGTATTGAACCAGGCCTCCAGGTAGTCCGGGCGCTTGTTCTGGTACTTGAGGTAGTACGCGTGCTCCCACACGTCGATGCCCAGCAGGGGCGTCTGGCCGTGCATGAGCGGGCTGTCCTGGTTGCCCGTGTCGGTGATGTCCAGCTTGCCGTCCGAGCCCACCACCAGCCACGACCAGCCGCTGCCAAAGCGGCCCTTGCCGCCGTTGATCAGCCGCTCCTTGGCCGCGTCCCAGCTGCCGAACGCCGTGTTGATGGCCTCGGCGATGGGGCCGGTGGGGGCGCCGCCGCCGTTGGGGCCCATCACCTGCCAGAACAGGCTGTGGTTGGCGTGGCCGCCGCCGTTGTTCTTGACGGCGGTCTTGATGGCCTCGGGCACTTCGTCAAAGCGGCGCATGAGCGCCTCGATGTCGTCGCCGGCCTTGAAATCGGGGTGCTTTTCGAGCGCCGCGTTCAGGTTGTCGACGTACGTCTTGTGATGCCGGTCGTGATGGATCTCCATCGTCTTCGCATCGATGTGCGGCTCCAGCGCATCGAACGCGTACGGCAGATCCGGTAGGGTGAACGCCATCCTCCACCTCCCTCAGGGTTTGCGGACCACCGCGGGGCGCCCTGTCCCGTCGCCCCGCTGAACGAGGGCAATCTACGCGGCAACGTCCGTTCCGCCACCCGGGGGAGGTGGACCAGGAGGGTCAGTGCGTTTCGAGAGCAGTGCCCCGGATCAGAGATAGTCCTTGAACTCTTCGGGCGTGGCGCCGAAGTCATCAGCCATTAACAGTATGCTTCCGCGCGCGCTTCCCGGCCGCCGCGGTTCGTGCCGGCGATGAGGCAGTAGGACGTTCTTGTCCCACAGGTCGGAGAGCGTGTACTCCTCCAGCCACGACTCCAGCTTGAAGCGATCCAGGCGGCGGAAGACCGATTCGGAACCTTCACGCTCCGCCACGATCACCTGCTCCGGCTCGAAGTGGTCCAGCAGCACGGGCGACTGCGTGGCGACGATCACCTGCGTGTGCAGCGACGCCGTCTGGAGCAGCCCCGCCAGCACGGAGATGGCACGGGGGTGCAGCCCAAGCTCCGGCTCGTCGAGGATGATGATCGACGGCATCTCATCGGCGGGCTGCATCAGCAGCGCGACGAGTGCCATCGCGCGCCGCCTCCCCGGCAGGGGCGGGCGCCGGGGGCACGGTGTCGGGGATCTCCACGAGGCCGCCGCAGTGCGGGCAGCGCAGGGTCTCGGCCTGGTGGCGCCGGCTGAGCTCCTCCACGAATCCCGCGCCCAGCAGGCCGGTGGGGAGGGCGAACATCCCCAGCCCCAGGATGGCGACCAGCGCCGCGAGTAACCGGCCCAGCGCGGTCACGGGGTACACGTCGCCGTAGCCCACCGTGGTGATGGTGGCGACCGCCCACCAGAGCGACCCGGGAATGCTCGCGAACTTATCCGGCTGCGCTCCATTCTCCGCGTAGTACAGCAGCGACGCGGAGACCAGCAGCAGGAGCAGCAACAGCATCATCGTCGTGAGCAGCTCGTCCTTCTTGGCCACGATCACGCGCCCGAAGAGCTGCAGCGCGCGGGAGTAGCGGACGAGCTTTCCGATGCGGAACAGCCGGAACCGCCGCGCGGCCCGCACCACCCGCAGGTCCACGCCCAGGAACGGGAGAATGGCGGGAAGGATGGCCAGCAGGTCGATGAGCGCCATCGGCGTCACCACGTAGCGCAGGCGGCCCCGCACGGGCGAGGCGTAGCGCGGGTGGGCCGTGATGGACCAGACCCGCAGCACGTACTCCACCGAGAACGCGGCCAGGGAGAACGCCTCGAACCCCGTGAACAGGCCGGAGAAGCGCTCGCGGATGGGCTGCACCGTGCTCATCACCATCGCCACCACGTTCAGCGCGATGAGCACGATGATGAAGACGTCCACCGCGCGGCTGGCGTGGTCGCCAGGGCGCGCCAGCTCCAGCAGCTCGTGGACGCGGCGCCGGAGGGAGGGGAGGGAGCGTGCACCGACGGCGGGTCGCGGATCGGTCATTCTGCTCGCTCGTTCGGTGGGGCGCCACGTGGACGAAGCCAGGGGGACGCACGGAGAAGGTCGCGGGCCGCGGCCCACGGCGGCATACGGATAACGGTGCGGGCCCGCGACAGCAACCGGCCGCTTCCGGGTAAGCCCATTCCCGTGCCCCGCTCCGCCCGGCTTGGCCTGGCCTGGCCCTACCGGTCCGCGGATCCGCTCCCCGTTGCGCCCCCGCGAAGCCGAACGCGCGACATGAGCGCCTCCGGGTGGGTCTCGGCGATCTCCAGCAGCGTGAGGGCCATGCCATCCGGCTGGCGCTTGCCCTGTTCCCACGCCTTGATGGTCTCCGCGCTCGCGTTGAGCACGCGCGCGAACACGCTTTGCGACAGGCCCAGCTGCTCCCGGATGCGCTGCGTCTCCGGACCCTGGTACTGGCGGGGCGGCTGCACGATGGCCTCCCGGGCGGTCATGGGCCGGCGCACGCGGGCGGCGGGCTCCCGCTCGCCGCGGCGCACGGCGACCGCCTCCTGGAGGCCCTCGATGAGAAGGTCGCCAAAGTTCTGGTCGGTGACCTTGAGCGCGTCGTTGTTGCTGGCCATTTGAGCTCCTCAGTTTGCCTGCACCATGTGCCCGAGCCGCATTCGCGGCCACTCCTCCTGCTTTACCTGCCCCACCAGCGTGCGCACCAGCCGCTTTTGCTCGGGGGTGAGGTTGCCCTGCACGTTCTTGGGGAACGCGAGGATGAAGTACACGGTGGCCTGCTCCTCGACGTACAGGTAGACCACCCGTGCGCGGCCGCTCTTGCCGCGCCCGTCCTGGGCCGCGCGCATCTTTCGCACGCCGGACGTGTTGACGATCACGGTGCCGGCCCGTGGATTGGCGAGGAGCGCATCCTCTACCGCTTTCATCTCTGCGTCCTGGAGCACGCCCTTGCGGGTTCGCTCGAACAGGGCGAGGTAGATGAACTCCAGCATCCCACCGCTCGCCTGCTCCAGAATATAGTACACAGTACCCCATTTCACAAGAGGTGAAACCGCTTCCCCCCGGCGGCCCCATGCCGTCGGCGGAATTTCGAAAGGGGATTGCAGATGGAGAACGGGAGGGCCGATAATGAACTACCAATGGATAGCGCACAGTGTACACATCCGCGTGTCCGCCGTCAAGTTTCGACGGACGCGGATGGACGATGCGGGGGCAGCGAAGGGCGTGAAGCTACAGCTGCACCGTCACCGTGGCCTTTCGGCAGGCGGCGGGGCAGCCGCGGCCGTTGGGGTACTCGGCTGCGTACGCGGGAGTGAACTCCTGCGTGCGCACGCCCGCGGAGGTCGTGACGCGAATGGTCACGCGCTCCGCCACCAGGCCGGGAAAGTACGCGGCCGGGCACGTCTCCCCCGCCCCGCACTCGAACACGGCCGGGGCCGCGCCGGGCACGATGGCCTCCACGCGGTAGGCGCCGGCCGGCGCGCGGTCCAGGCGCACCACCAGCGCATCGTCGCAGCCGATCTCCGTGCACACCTGGACCACCGGGTTGCAGGCGGCCAGCAGCACGACGGCCAGCCCGCGGAGCATCGGGGCAGATCGCATCATCGGATGCCTACAGCTGCACGGTGACCGTGGCCTGCTCGCACGCCCCGCCGCAGCGACGTCCGTTGGGATACAGCGTCTCGTACTCCACGCCGTCGAACTCCTGCGTGCGCACGCCCGCGGCCGTGGTCACGCGGACCGTCACGTCGTGCCCCTCGAAGTCCGCGAAGAAGACGGGCGCGCACGTCTGCCCCGCGGCGCACTCGAACACCTGCGGGGCGATGCGCAGCTCCGACCAGGCCTCCACGCGGTACGGACCGGCGGGCGTGCCGCTCAGGCGCACCGCCAGCCCGTTATCGCAGCCGATGAGCGTGCACGCCTGCGTGATGGGATTGCAGCTCGCCAGCAGGAGGAGCGTGGTGGCGTGGAAGACGGATCGGATGCGCATGGGGAGCATTCGGGCGATGGGAGGTTCATCACGGCGGCGGACGCACGGAGAACGATCCACCGCATCCCGCGTGACACGCGTAGCACCCGCACCGATGTGCGCATCCGCGCCGTCACTCGCCGATGTCCTCGTTCCACAACTCGGGATGCGCGGCGATGAAGCGCTCCATCAGCAGGATGCACTGGGGGTCCTGCACCACCTTCACGTCCACGCCGCGCGATCGCAGCAGCTCCTCCTCGCCCATGAACGTGCGGTTCTCGCCGATCACCACGCGGGGAATGCCGTAGAGGAGGATGGCGCCCGAGCACATGGCGCACGGTGAGAGCGTGGTGTAGAGCGTGCACTCGCGGTAGACGTGTGCGGGATGACGGCCGGCGCGCTCCAGCGCATCCATCTCCCCGTGCAGCACCACGCTCCCCTGCTGCACCCGCCGGTTGTGCCCGCGCCCCAGGATCACGCCCTGGTGCACCAGCACGCTGCCGATGGGGATGCCGCCCTCCCGCAGCCCCTCCTCCGCCTCCTCGCGCGCGGCGCGCATGAACTCGTCCATCAGCCCCCCCTCCAGAGACGTTGATTCCACCGATGCCCGCGTTCAGCGCACGGGAGCGGCGCGCGCGTGGTCCGGCCGGCTCATCCACCACCCGACGGCGCCCAGCAGTATGCCGCCGATGAGCAGGAAGAGCCAGTCGTACAGCGGCACGTGGACGGGGAGGTCGCGGACGTGGTGCAGTTCCAGGAGGTGATGGTCGATGATCCCCTCCACCAGGTTGAACATCGCCCAGCCGAGCAGCATCTGCCCCGTGAATACGCGGCCGGAGGGGAGGATGCCGGCCCGGCCGTCGCGCCAGAGCAGCCACACGCCGGCCAGAGTGATGATCCACGTGGCCGCGTGAAAGAGCCCGTCCCAGCGCATGTTCTGCCGCATGGCCTCCATGGTGTCCGGCCGCAGCACGGCGGATCCCATGTTGTGCCAGTGGGCGATCTGGTGCAGGGCGATGCCGTCCGCGAAGCCGCCCAGCCCCACGCCCAGGGTGATGCCGGCGGCGCGGCGTACGCGTGCGGCGGATGGATCAGTGCGCATCGAAAGCGATCGGCCGGGGAGAGGAGGATGGATGCCGGACCCTGCATCAATCCCGGTGCCGCGGCGGAGGCAGGACGGCGGCGGGCGCTCCCAATCCGACGTCGTGGGACAAGAATCTTGCGCAACTGTCGCGTGGGTGCACACTCTATCCTGCGGGCGTGTGCGGAACGATCAACCGAGATCCCACGGGAGGCGCAGGTGCACCGGACAGGCATGCGCGCGGGAGCGGTTCGTTGGGGATGGGCGCGGGTGATGGGATTCGTCCTGCTGCTCGCGGCGTTGGATGCGCGCGCGCTGGCGGCGCAGCGGGTGGACGGGCAGCTGCGGGACGCGGAGACGGACGCGCCCATCGCCGGGGCCACGCTGCGGCTGCTGGACGCGCGGGGCCAGGCCGTGCACAGCACGCAGAGCGGCCCGCGAGGCCTGTTCTCGCTTCGCGCGCCGCTGCCGGGAGTGTACCGCATCCACGCGTCCCGGCTGGGCTACCGCGAGGCCACCAGCCTGCCCGTGGACCTGACGGCAGGGACGGAGATCGAGGTGGACCTGAAGCTCGGCAGCGACGCCGTGCGCCTGGACCCGCTCACCGTCATGGGCATCCCGCGCTACGAACGGCTGGAGGAAAGCGGCTTCTACGAGCGGCGCGACCACTTTGGGCCCGACGGGCTCAAGGAGGCCGTGTTCCTGGAGCAGCACGACATCGAGCGGATGAACGCCTTCAGCATCAACGACATCTTTCACCACGTGCGCGGGGTACGCACGGAGCGGGGCCGGGTGACCATGCGGCTGGGGTGCACGCCGGCCATCGTGGTCAACGGCGTCCTGTCCTCGCCCGGGAGCAGCCGCACGTCGCCCATGTCGTTCACCGTGCGGGGCTCGGGGCGCGAAGTGTCCACGCCGCGGTCGCTGGTGGGCGTGGAGGTGTACTACGGGATGGCCATCCCCGGGCGCTACCTGCTGGACGCCGCCGGCTGCGGCGTGATCATGTACTGGACCAAGTAGCCGCTCCCGCACCGACTCACCCTTTCAACGAAAACGAGTGCCTTTGCGCGGACCCAGGAATGGACCGGGACGGGGATGGATGTGCCTGGCGGGGCTGATGCTCCTGCTGGCCCTCGCGGCCCCGCGCGCGGCGCACGCCCAGCGGGTGGACGGGCAGCTGCGCGACGCGGAGACGGGCGCGCCCATCGTGGGCGCCACGCTGGGGCTCCTGGACGCGCAGGGACAGGCGGTGGCCACGGCGCAGAGCGGGCCGCGGGGGCTGTTCACCCTCCGCGCGCCGCAGCCGGGGCTGTACCGCATCCAGGCGTCGCGGCTGGGCTACCGCCAGGCTACCAGCGGCACGGTGGACCTCACGGCGGGGACGGAGATCGAGGTGGAGCTGCGGCTCAGCAGCGACGCCGTGCGGCTGGACCCGCTCACGGTCACGGGCATTCCGCGGTACGAGCGGCTGGAGCAGAGCGGCTTCTACTCGCGCCGCGACCAGTTCGGCCCGGACGGCCTCAAGTCGGCCATCTTCCTGGAGCAGCACGACATCGAGCGGATGAACGCGTTCCAGGTGAACGACATCTTCGACCACGTGCCGGGCGTGCGCACCCACCGGGGCGGGATCACCATGCGCCGGGACTGCACGCCGGCCATCGTCGTCAACGGCGTCCTGTCCACGCAGGGAATCGGGCCGCTGATGCCGCCGGGGATCAGCGGGGCGCGGGGATCCAGGCGGCAGGTCTCCACCCCCCGGTCGCTGGTGGGCGTGGAGGTGTACACCGGCTCGGCCGTCCCCTCCCAGTGGATGGCCGACGCGGCCGGCTGCGGGGTGATCATGTACTGGACCAAGTAGCGGGTCCCGGGATGGCGGTTACAGACAGGGGGTTGACGGGATCGCGTGGTACCACTAAGTTCTGTGCAGGCGAAAAAAGTTCGGTCAGAGGACCTGGACAGCGTTTCTGTCCGGGTCTTTTTGTTTTTGGCTTCGCCGGCGCCGAACGCGGGGGCGCTACATCCCGCAGAACACCTTCGGTCACGAGTACGGATACCCCGCACCCTGACAGTCGGTACCCAGCAAGGAGTGCAGTATGCGTACTACCGGAACCGTCAAGTGGTTCAACGACAGCAAGGGCTTCGGCTTCATCACGCCGGCCGACGGCCAGAAGGACTGCTTCGTCCACCACAGCGCCATCCAGGGCGACGGCTACCGCTCGCTCGCCGAGGGTGAGCAGGTGGAGTTCGACGTGGTCCAGGGCCAGAAGGGCCCCGCCGCCGAGAACGTGACGCGCGTCGGCTAAGGCCGCGCCCGCACGGGCTTGACCGCCTGAGCGACGAGAGCCGCCCCGAGAAATCGGGGCGGCTCTTTTGTTTTTGGCGTGTGCTTGGATGGTTCGCGATGATTCCGGCGGTCGGACAGTCCGAGAAGCAATCGGGCTTCGAGAAAAGCGATTGAAATCGCGGCTACGACTTCACGCTGTCCGCCTCCGCGGACAATCCGGCACGGTCCGGTGCCGTGCGGTTCGGCGGCGCTCCCAGCCACCCGATTGATTTCCTGAGGGAGGCGCCGCCGGTACCCTCCCGCCGACGAATCTCCGGCGCCGACCGAAGGATCTACCTTCCGTCCGTGCACGTCTCCGCGCGTCCGAAAGCCAGGTCCGTGCATCGCTGCGGGCATCCACGATCGCGGAGAAGATCCTTCGGTCGGCGCAGGAGTGTGTGCACGGCAGGGATCCGGCGGCGCCTCCTCATGAAACCAAGGCGGATCAGCCACCCCGGGCGAATCAGCCCGGGAGCACGCGGGCGAGGTGCTCCTGGTCCCGGTTGGCGCCCGGCGTCAGGGTATAGCCCCGACCATTGCGGAGCGGACGACGGGTCAGGTACTGAACCTCGTCCAGCTTCGGCACGGCAGGCCACGGCTCGTCCCACATCACCAGCTCCAGCATGTCCAGCACGCCACGGCGGATGACCAGGATGGCGGACCCGTCTGTCTCCACGTCCGCCAGATAGAACACGATGTCGCCCAGTTCCAGCTCCGCGTTGCCGGCGAGGCGGGGCACGTCCGGCGGCACCTGGTAGTGCACCAAGCAGCCGGCGCCGCTGAGCTCTCGCTCCTCGATCTCCGCCGCGGCGTACTGCGCCCGCAGCGTGGCCAGCGCGGGATGGTCGCCGGCCAGCAGCCAGTCCATCAGCGTGCGCTCCAGGGCCTCCTGCGTCATCGCGCGTCTCCGTCCGCTTCCACCGCCAGCACGGCGCGCAGGAGCTGGCTGGCGGGGGCGGCGAGCTCCGCCAGCTGCCCCATGCGGTCGTCCAGCACGGCCTGCAGGATCAGCTCGTTGATGCCGCCCACGGCCGCCGCCGCCAGTTCCGAAGAAAGCCGGCCGCCGTTCGCCCGCACCACGCCGCGAAAGAAGTCCGCATAGCGGGCGTTCATCTCGCGGCGCACCTGCAGCCCGGCGGGGCCCGCGGCCAATATCTCCAGGAAGAGCGTGCGGGTGAGCACGGGGTGCGCCGCCATCCGCGCCAGGTACGCCTCGGTGGCGCGCACGATCTGCGTCTCGCGGTCGCCGCTCGTCTCCACGGCGGCGCCGATGGCGCGGATCACGCGCTCGCTGGCGGCCACGTACAGCGCCAGCAGGCACGCCTCCTTGCCGGCGAAATGCTCGTAGAACGTCCGCCGCGACACGTGCGCGTGCCGCACGATGTCGGCGATGGTCGTGTCCGCGTATCCGCGCTCGGCCACGGCGGCCGCCATGCCGTCCATCAGCCGCCGCCGGTAGTCGTTCCCCGCCCCGCGCTCGTCCTTCACGTCCACCCCGGGCTGGTCATCCGCCGAACCATTCTGGTACTTGCGCGTACCAAGGGCACTCCGGTACGTATGGTATCACCGGGGCGGCGGGGGGCCAACCCTCGCGGGCCATCCAAAGGGGACGGAGCGGGGCAGATGCAGGACACGGACGGCATGCGGGTGCGCATCGCCATCATCGGCAGCGGGTTCGGGGGGCTGGGCACGGCCATCCGCCTGAAGCAGCGGGGGATGGACGACTTCGTGGTGCTGGAGCGCGCGGGCGACGTGGGCGGCACGTGGCGCGACAACACGTACCCTGGATGCGCCTGCGACGTGCAGTCGCACCTGTATTCCTTCTCGTTCGCGCCGAATCCCGGGTGGACGCGGAGCTTCAGCCCGCAGCCGGAGATCCAGGCGTACCTGCAGCGCTGCGCCCGCGACTTCGGCATCCTGCCGCATATCCGTTTTCACCACGAGGTGCGGGACGCAGCGTGGGACGAGGGTGCGCGGCGGTGGCGCATCCGGACCTCCGCCGGGCCCTTGACGGCGCAGGTGCTGGTGATGGCCACGGGCGCGCTCAGCGATCCCGTCATCCCCGACCTGCCGGGACTCGATGGATTCGAAGGCCGCGCCTTCCACTCCGCGCAGTGGGACCACGAGTACGACCTGCGGGGCAAGCGGGTGGCGGTCATCGGCACGGGCGCATCCGCCATCCAGTTCATCCCCGAGATCCAGCCGCTGGTGGAGCGGATGCACGTATTCCAGCGCACGCCGCCGTGGATACTGCCCCGCCACCAGCACGGCTATGGTGAGCGGGAGCACCGCTTCTTCCGCCGGCACCCGGGCGCGCAGCGGATGATCCGCGGGGCCATCTACCTGGCGCGCGAGGCGATGGTGCTCGGCTTTCGCAACCCGCGGGCGATGCGGATGGTGCAGCGCGTGGCCCTGCGGCACCTGCGCCAGGCCGTCCCCGACCCGGCGCTGCGGCAAAAGCTGACGCCGGACTGGACGCTGGGGTGCAAGCGGGTGCTGCTGAGCAACGACTACCTCCCCGCCCTGGCGCGGCCCAACGTGGAGGTGGTGACGGACGGGATCGCGGAGGTGAGGGCACGCTCGATCATCACGCGGGACGGGACGGAGCGCCCGGTGGATGCGATCCTGTTCGGCACGGGGTTCCAGCCGACGGACCCGCCGCTCGCCCGGCACCTGCGCGGACGGAACGGGCGCACGCTGGGGGAGACGTGGGCCGGCAGCCCCGCCGCGCACCTGGGGACCACGGTGGCGGGATTTCCCAACCTGTTCCTGCTGATGGGCCCCAACACGGGGCTGGGCCACACCTCCGTGGTGTACATGATCGAGGCGCAGATTGAGCACCTGCTGGGGGCGCTCGAGCACATGCAGAGGCACCGTTTGGAGGTGCTGGAGCCGCGGCCCGAGGCGCAGGCGGCGTTCATCGCGGGGGTGGACCGGCGGATGGAAGGCACCGTGTGGACGGAGGGCGGATGCCGCAGCTGGTACCTGGACCCCACGGGCCGCAACTCCACGCTCTGGCCGGACTTCACCTGGCGCTTTCGCACGCGCGTCGCGCGGTTCGAGCCGGGGGAGTATGAACTGCGGGGGACAGGGGACAGGGGACAGGGAATAGGGAATAGGGAATAGCGGGCGGCGCGGGGGGCGGGATTCGGCCGGAGCGGCTAAAGCCGCCGCTGGGAAAGCGATAAGCCCCGTCTCGCGCCGAGGCGCGGCACGAACGAGGCTTCAACCGACCCGCGGGCGGCGCCCGTGCGCGAGGACCGGCATCGGGCCGGAGCGGCTGAAGCCGCCGCAACGACTGCGGAAAGCCTCGCAAACTGCGCGAGGCTTCAACGGCTCGCGCGGCGAAGTCCGTGCGCGGTGGCGGCGCATCAAAAACCCGCCCCCGCGACGATGAGCCCGTCGAAGTCTATACCCTCTCCCACGCAGTTTGTGGGAGAGGGTGGCGAGGAACGAGCCGGGTGAGGGGCACCCTCCGCCGCGGCACACCACTCAGAATCACGCGACACACCGACGCCCATGCCCGACCGTCCCCTCCGCCTCGCCGAGCGCATCGAGCAGATGGCCGCGCGCGTGCTGGTACGCCTGCCGGGGCACTGGCACGTGCGCCTGTCCGGTGAGCCACCCGTCACGGCGGACGGGCTCACGCTCGACCCGCACGTGCAGCTGGTCCGCGTGCTCCGCCGGCGCCGCAACCGCCACGGACTGTGCGAGCCGGACCTGCGGGCCGCCCGCGCGCGCTACCGGCGCGAGTCGCTCGTGTTTCGCGGGCCCATTACGCCCGTCGGCAGCGTGCGCGACTTCACCATCCCGGGCGCGGGCGGGCCCCTGCGCGTGCGGCACTACGCGCCCGCGGCGCCCGATCCGCAGCCCCTGACGGTGTACCTGCACGGGGGCGGATTCACCATCGGCGACCTGGACACGCACGACGAGGCGTGCCGAATCCTCTGCGCGGAAGGGCGCATCCACGTGCTGTCTGTGGAGTACCGGCTGGCCCCCGAGCACCCCTTCCCCGCCGCCCTGGACGACACGCGCGCGGCGCTCCGCTGGGCACAGGCGCACGCGGCGGAGCTGGGCGCGGACCCGGCGCGCGTGGCCCTGGGCGGCGACAGCGCGGGGGGCAACCTGGCCGCCGTGATCTCGCTGGAAACGCGCGGCGAGGGGCCGCCCGCCGCGCAGCTGCTCATCTACCCTGCAACGGACCGCAAGAACACGCGGCCGTCGCAGCAGCTGTTCGGCGAGGGGTACTTCCTGAGCAACGCGGACCGGGCGGCGTTCACGGGCTTCTACCTGGACGGCACGGGCACGCCGGAGCGCGACTGGCGGGTGTCGCCCCTGTACGCGGCGGACCACGCGGGGCTTCCGCCGGCGCTCGTCGTCACCGCCGGCTTCGACCTGCTGCGCGACGAGGGGGACGCCTACGCCGACGCCCTGCGCCAGGCCGGCTCCCCCGTCGTGCGGACGCGGGTGGACGCGCACGGGCACGGCTTCCTGCACATGACCGGCGTGTCCCCCGGCGCGCGGCGGGCCATGGTGCAGGTCGCGCACGACTGGCGCGCCGTGCTGGACGGGGTGGTGTAGGCCGAGTGCGATAGGGACGGAGGGGTGGACGGCGGTGGGATGAACGGCGGTGGGATGGACGTGCGGCAGGATGTACGGCGGTGCACTCCGGCATCGCGCCGGGCGAATGAATTCGCGGCAACGAACACACGAAGTCCGCCTGCGCGGACTGCCGGATCGCGCCGGCGGCGGCGCGCCGTGCATCGCGCACGGGCCCCGGCGAACCGGACGTCGCGGGCCCTGCGAGGGGCACGGCACCGGCCCGCGCCGGACCTGTCGGCGAAGGCCGACATCGCGATGTCATTGCCGCGAATTCATTCGCCGGGGCCGGGGGGCTGCCCCGCGGCTCCCCTGTCCGACCAGACGAATCGGCCTACACCGCCGCCACTTCCACGCGGTTGCGGCCGGCGTGCTTGGCGCGGTACAGCGAGTCGTCGGCGCGCTTGGCGAGGGCGGCGAAGTCGTCGGCGTCCGTGCGCTGGGCCACGCCCACGCTCACCGTGACGCGCAGGGCGGGATCCACGCCGCTCCAGTCCAGGCTCTCCACGGCGGCGCGCAGCCGCTCGGCCACCTCCAGCGCGTGCGCGGCGTCGGCGTGGGGGAGCACGGCCACGAACTCCTCGCCCCCCGTGCGGCCGATGTGGTCGTCGTGGCGCAGGGCGGAGCGGCAGGCCTGGGCCACGCGCAGAAGCACCGCATCGCCCACGTCGTGGCCAAAGGTGTCGTTGATGCGCTTGAAGTGGTCCACGTCCAGCGCCAGGACGCTCACCGGCTCGCCCTTGCGCCCCGCGTCGTTCAGCCGCGCGCCGGCCACGGCGAACAGGTGGCGGCGGTTGGGAAGCCGGGTGAGCTCGTCCGTCATGGCCATGGTGCGCAGCAGGCGCGCGTTGGCCACGTGCCGCGCGATGAGCACGGCGAGGATCACCATGATCCCCGCGCTGAGCGCGATGACGACGGTCTGCAGGCGGCGGACGCGGGCGGCGGCGGCGAGGGCCTGGCCGCGCAGGCCGTTCTCGCGGACGAGGGCGCGGTTCTCCGCCTCCTTGCGCTCCGTGTCGAACTGCACGCGCAGCCGCGAGGTGTGCTCCTGCTTGAGCTGCTCGGCCAATGCGGCCTGCATGCGCATCTGCGTGCCGCGCGCCTCGTACGCGCCGCGCCAGTCGCCCGTGGCGGCCAGGGACAGCGCCCGCTCGTCGTGCAGCTTTTCCAGGAAGCGCGTGTTGTCGGTGGACTCGAAGTACGGGCGCGCCGCAGCCAGCTCCGCCAGCGCCTCGGCCGGGCGGCCCAGCGTGCGCAGGGCCACGGCGCGCGGCAGGCGGGTGCGCGAGGCGCCGTCCACGTCCCCGGTGCGGACGGAGTAGGCGAGCGACGCGTCCAGCCACCGCAGCGCCTCCGCCGGCTGCCCGGCCCGCGTGAGCGCGGCGCCCATGGCCCGCTGCACGAAGGCGATCTCCGTTGAATCGCCGCGCTTGCGCTCGATCTCCAGCGAGCGGCGAAAGTACGGCAGGGCGGCGGCGGATTCGCCCTTGGTGTCCAGCGTGGTGCCCAGGTTGAAGTAGGCGGTGCTGATGCCGGCCTGGTTGCCGGCGGCCTGGTTGCTGGCCAGCACCTGGCGGTAGTACTCGATGGCCTTGTCGTATTCGCCCACGCGGCGGTCCGCGTACAGGTTGGCGATGTCGTTCAGCGTGTGCCGCTGCCGGCTTTCGCTGCCCAGCCGCTTGTACAGCTCGTGGGATTCGGTGAGGTCGGCGAGGGCCGCGCCCATGTCGCCGCGGTAGTAGCGCAGCTCGCCGCGGAACATCAGGCCGGCGGCCAGCAGGCGGTCGTCGCGCAGGCGGCGCCCCTCCGCCACGGCGGCCTCGTAGTCCGCCGCGGCCTCGTTCACCCGGCCGGCGTTCTCCAGGCCGTAGCCGCGGCAGGTGCGCAGGTTGGCGTGCTCGCGAGCGTCGCCGGCGCGCTGGGCCTCGGCCATGCCGCGCGAGGCGAGGGCCACGAGCGAGTCGGGCTCCACGACGGCGGCCCGGCCCCAGCACTGCATCCCCAGCGCCTTGAGGCGGAGGGCCCGGTCCGCGGGTGCCGTCAGCAGGGGCAGGGCGCGCTCCACGGCCTCCGCCGCGCCGTCGTCGCCGGCCCGCTCCAGGCGCTCCGCCTCGGCCATGAGTTCGCGCCCGGTCGGCGGCGGGGGCGGCCCCTGCGCCGGGCGCTGCGCCACGGCGGGCGCGGCGGCCAGGAGCAGGGCCGCGAGCAGCAGGGGAACGGGGCGATGGAGGGCCGTTCTCATCAAGGGCGGATCGGGGAGGACGATTCGTGCGGACGCCGGATGCGGCACCCGCGGAGGGGATCGGAAGGGTCCGCGGGCGGGGCGAGAACAAGATTGTGGAACGCGGCGGAATTGGGAAGATCGGGGGCGCGGGGATGTGGGGCCACGGATCCCAAATCGCGGATCCGCGGTGGTGTGGCGGACCTCGCGCCCGGGCCCCGGCGAATGAATTCGCGGCTCTGACTTCGCGATGTCGGCCTTCGCCGACAGGTCATGCACGGCGGAGTACCGGTGGCCAATGCGCAGATCCGCCGTGTGGCCCCGTCGCGGGCGGATGTCCGTGCACGCGGAGCCCGGTTGCGCCGTGTGACGGCTCCGGTGCACGATGCACGTGGAGGCACGGGGCCAGTCCGCGAAGGCGGACTTCGCGAATTTCCAGCGGCGAATTCATTCGCTCCTGGTCTCGGCCACGCGATCAACCATGCTGAATCCGCAGGGGACCGGCCGGCGGACATCCATCCTCCACGAACCATCACCCACAGGAGCCACACACCATGCCCTCTTCGCTCTCCGGCAAGACGGTGCTGATCACGGGGCCGGCGCGCGGCATCGGCGCGGAGACGGCGCGGCGGGCGGCGGCGCGCGGGGCCCGGCTGTCGCTCGTGGGACGCGAGCCCGAACTGCTGGCCGTCCTGGCCGCGGAATTGGGCCCCGGGCACGCGTGGTTCGAGGCGGACGTGACGGACCAGGCCGGGCTGGACCGCGCCGTGGCGGGGACGGTGGATGCGCTGGGCGGCATCGACATCGTGTTCGCCAACGCGGGGATCGCCAGCAACGGCACCGTGGCCGTGACGCCCGTGGACGCGCTCGTGCGCACGCTGGAGGTGAACCTCATCGGCGTGGTGCGGACGATCAGCGCCACGCTGCCGCACGTGACGACGCGCCGCGGCTACTACCTGCTGATGTCGTCCGCGTCCGCCCTGGCGCCGCTGCCGTCCATGGCGCCGTACTCCGCGTCCAAGATCGCCGTGGAGCGGTACGGCGACATCCTGCGGATGGAGGTGGCGCACAAGGGCGTGGACGTGGGCGTGGCGCATCCGTCGTGGATCGACACGGACCTGGTGCGCGACCAGCAGCGCGAGCTCACGAGCTTCAACCAGACGCTGGCCAAGCTCCCCGGCCCCTTCGGCAAGGTGACGCCCCTGGCCGAGGCCGTGGACGCCATGATCGACGCCATGGAGCACCGGCGCCGCAAGGTGTTCGTGCCCAAGGGGTTGGCGAAGTTCAACGCCATCCGCCAGTTCTTCAGCAGCGCCATGGCAGAGCGCGCCACCATGAAGTCCGCCGCGCGCACCATCCCCCGACTGGAGGCGGAGGTACAGGCGCTCGGCCGGTCGTTCGGCGGCACCAGCGCGGGGTACGCGGACCGGCCGGAGAAGCCGTAGCCTGTCTAAAGAATCCGAACGGTAAGCGCTAGACCACGGCCCCTGGGCAGGGGCCGTGGTCCCGGACGTGGCGCATCAGCACGTCTGAGGGCTGAGGCAGTTCTTGATTCCCGAGGGCATGCAGCCACTCAAACAGCCGCTGAGCAGTAACGTGGCGGATTCGGCTCCTTGCACCGTGCCGCGCAGAGTTTCGGGCGATTCCACCACCTCAAAGGTTTCCACGGCCAGCCGTTCTACGTCGAGCATCAGCTTCTTCATGGGGTCTCCTGAAATGACGGGGTTGTTGAAAGCCGCTGAGAGGCGCGGCAACCAACAATCACCTATGCAGACAATATACACAAGATGCGGAACGGGGCTTGCGGGCAATGAGGGCACGCTGGTGAGGCACCCTCACCCCCCTTTCCCGCATCTGGAGGACTCCATGAACAAGCTCAAGCTGGAACTGGACACCCTGCTGGTGGAGACGTTCGACACGACCGCGGCGACCCTGGCGGAGCGCGGCACCGTGAACGGGCACTTCTACAGCCAGGTGGGCACCTGCGACGGTCGAGCGGCGACGTGCCAGTACGGCGGCACCTGCACCAACGGCTGTCCCGGAACGCGCGCCTGCACCATCTGACGCAGTCGCTGCGGCACTTCGCCTCGTGCGGTCAGCCGGGTGGTTTGCGGGATGTAGAGAGGGAGCAGGGCCTGGACGGCCCTGCTCCCTCATCCAATCCATCGACGCCTTCGCCCTCGCTTCCCTGCCCCGCCCCTCTCGTACCCTCTCGCCACAGAGCACACGCGCCTGTACACCAGCATCTAGGATGCGCTCCTAGCCTTTGGGATGGTGGCGTCCACCGGCTCTCCCGCGCAGTGACCGACGCCCCATTCGCGGCGGCTCCGACGGCGGATTCCGGAAGCACGGGTCTTAGATTCACCCTCCCAAGGTACAGACGTCACATCCACAGTTATCAGAACTGAACATCTCTGGATCCGGATCACCACTGGGCGGATCAAACACACTAGCCTCAGTACTTCCCGAAGCAAGATATCGAAACGACTGAGGCGGGTGCTCAATCCCAAAATGCCTCTGCAACTCCAAAGGCACCGGATAACGGTGCACTTGACGCACCTTCAGCGCAAACCCAGTATCACATCCGTCAAAGTACCGGTCAAAGTAATCCCGCCCGATACCCGCATCAGTTTCGGTGTGTGCCCAGAGAGCATCGAGTTCCATCGACAAAATACCGTCGATCGAGAACTCGCCTACTACCTTCTGAACAGGGCTCGATGCGTACAGGACCACAGTTCGCACGCCGCGGTCGCGAAAGAGGGCTCGCCGGAATTCGAATTTTTTCTCACCGTCGAGAATTGCTTCAGCAAATGCGGGTTTAACTGACAACAATACGCTGGTCGGCATCGGAGATCTCCAGTAGTGTTTGGAAGGCGCGGTCGCTGATTCGTTCAAAACCACGCGGTGCGTCAACAATTACGCCGTTCTCTTTGAGTGCTTTAAGATTCGGGCGCTTTGGCAGCGAGTAAACGTAGAGGAAATTCACCACGAAAGGCCGATTGGTGGGATTCCACTCCCAATGTTTGCCAAGCTCTACGTCTGTGAATACACTGCGTTTCCGGCAAGCTCGAATGAACTCTGATTTGCTGCGAACTCCTGAGATTACTTCCTGCACGACACCCAACGTAGTAGCTACGGATGTATAATGCCCCGATCCGCCGGAGGCGGTCCGATAAAACACCACGACATCACCACGCCTGAGCCCCCGCTCAATTGAGCGTGAGATGTATACTTTGCTTATTGCGTTGCGGTTAGGTCGATTTTCTTCGTAATCCGCGGGGGATTCTGTACGAAGGATCGAATCTGGCAGGAGTTCGGTGTGGTAATCCGGGTATATGGGAACTATGAACTTACGAGCGGCCGCAGAAATATAGGGGTAGCTTTTTCGAGGGTCGGAGAGATCAATGTGCGGCCGAATGTTCCGCACATACACTTCTTCCATCCCACCAGCAGAATTCTTAGTACCATGATGAACGAACCCCCAGTCTTCTAAGAGTGCTATCAAGCGAGTCTGTTCGGGACGATGCCGAAAGATAGTGACATACAGTTCTTCCACGCTGTAGCGGAATGCATTATCAAAAGCAATCTTGAGGAAACGTTCACCAAGTTTGTAGCCATTCGAGATTACTTTGAATGTGCCTATCTTCAAGCGCGCTCCAGGTTGAAGCGGGGGCGACATATCACGATAATTTTCCTTGTTACCTTCTCGCTTTACGTACAAGAAAGCGACTATCTCACCTGAGTCCGCGGTGCAAACGTAGGCGACTTCGTCGGACTTTCGATTGAACCAATCGTCAAAGCCCGGATAATCTTCCCTAAACGAGTCGAAAAAGGAGTCCGTTAGTCGAATATGGCCGAAATAAACCTTCCGAACCGACAAAACCCGGTAATCTGCTAACTCGGGATTCTCAGCTGTGACTTTCTCCAAGAAAGAATCGATTGTAAAAACGCTACTTGCGATCTCCAGCTTCGCCGCCTTCCGATGCACACCTCGATCCTCGCTGATGATCCCGTCCACACGCCCAGCGACGAGTTCGGCAACCAAGGATGTGTCGATCTCGTCGTTCGGCGTACGGTCGTACTTCCGGATCTCGAGAATCTCGGGAGTATCGGCCACGGTTGTTTTAAGAACGGAGTAGCTTCCAAGCTTAATTCCTAACGTCCGTACAACGTCGGGATCTGCATGCTTTTTGACCTCCCCGACCGAGAGAGGATGGATGCATTTAGTGTAACCGAGTTCATCGATCCATCGGAACAGCGTACCGATGTCATCACGCACCGCAGTACGAGCTTCGCGATGGATGAGGATGTTAGTATCTAGCAGTAGGCGCATCGTTAATCGTGTGCGTTGCGAGTGATAGTCCGCAAGAATTCGACTGCCTTCCCAAGTGCATCGGGTTCTTCAACGATGGCGAGAGGAACTTGGAGTTCTCGGCTCACATAAGCGGCATGCTCCTCCTCCGTTCGAAGATGCGCTGCGACGTGATCAATCTCATATGCCTTCTTGTCGCGGTGCTCCAACCGACTGGTGATTACCAACGGGTCCGCTGTCAGAAGAACGAACGCGTCAGGGGCAATCTGCTCATAGACTTCAATCGGGATCAGCTCGATGGTTCCCTTGCTGTTGATGAGCGTAAAATGCCCATCGAGCAACAAGATCGATGCATTCGCCCGAACGTCCGCCAGCGCTTGTAGAAGCAGGCGCTGGTTGTCAGCCACGTCAACTACTGACTTGTCTTCAGTTTCCAACCGTCCAGAGGACGCACGAATCAACTCACCGGCTGTCGAGTGCTGAGCTCCCAGCACCTCACTGAGCGCACTGCACAAAGTCGTTTTGCCGACGCCGTGGATACCGCCGACGAAGATCAATTGCATTTGCCGTGGGCTAGTTTAGTCGGTGTAGTGAGGCTGCGCTGAGCCGCGCCTAGGCTTCGTCTAGATAATCTGCGAGGGCCTGCAACTCGCTCCCGCGTTGCCTGGCCAGTCGCGCTAGGACACGCTGCCACCCTCTCGGGGGTGACCGGTGCGCCTTTGCATCTGTTCCCAGTCGGTACTGCCGCACCGACGCTACGGAAACCCCGAGCGCCTCCGCCGCCTGCTCGTGCGTCACCCGCTCGCCCAGCCTGTCAATCGCTTCGCGGAAATCCATTCCTGTATGCAGTGAGCTTGACAAAGGTGTATGCAGTCGGCTATACTATACACGGCAGGGCGGGATACAACAAGGCGGATGCATGGGATCTCCCGCCAGAGAAATCGCCGATACATCCGCCTCACGCGAACCGGCCCGAAAGCCGCCCGCTCACCAAGCATAGCCCTGCCGGGCGGCGCGGGTCAAGACGAGGAGGCCCACCATGGCACAGCAGAATTCCGAATCTTCCGCCGCACAGCCGCAGGCCGGCTACACCATCCAGAAGCGCGCGCGGGACTGGCTGGTGATCGACCCGGACGGCGAGCTGGTGTGCATCACCGTCTACAAGCGCGGCGCGGAAGAGGTGGTGCGGCGGCTGGCGAGGTAAGGACCACGGACAGCAGGGCAGCCGCGACATCACCCGCGGCTGCCCTGTTCGTCAGAAGGGGGGCGTGCGGTGCATTCATTCTGGATGATTGCCACCGACCGCCATGGCACCGGACCGGCACTCGCCCCCAACGCCGCACCGGAGCGCCCATGCGGGACCGCAGAGTGGCCGCCTTCCTCGTCCTCGCCATCGAGGCGCTGAGCCTGCTGCTGATGCTGGTGCTGGCGGGGTCGGCGCTGCTGGGGCTGCGGGAGCGGATCCCGAAATGGGTGGAGGGATTCGCGCGCACGTTCGGTGGATTGGGAACGGGGCTGGTGTGGCCGTTGTTCGCGCTTCTGAGCGTGGCGCTGGCCGGCGCGGTGCTGGTGGCGGCGCTCCGGCCGGACCTGCGCAGCGGGCGGCGCGCGTTCACCGTGGCGCTGGGCGTGGCGGCGTGGATCGCGGCGGTGGTGGACGGGGTGCGGCCCCCGATGTCGCGCACGGGCGTGTTCACGGGCGAGTACGCGTACAGCACCGCCATGCACCCGGACCTCTTCATCCCCTGCCGCGACCCCGCACGGCCGCTGTCGCGGGGCGCGGGGCTGGGCTTGCGCCACATCCAGGACGGGCCGCTGATGGCCGTGGTGCAGGTCCCCGGGCGCGGCTGGCACGGCAGCCATCCCGGCAACTGGCCGAGCACCACCTCCGACAGCCACGGCGGCCTCTATTTCACCGTCCGCGTCCGCGGAACGCTCACCGGCCCAGGCAACTACGGCTTTCCCCCGGCATTCCCGTACCGCCTGCGCATCGACAGCGTCCTCCACGTGGCGCCCCGGCACCCGGCCGACGACCGGCCCTGCGAGACCTACGGGGACCGGTAGCCGCCCCGCCCGTGCATCCCCCATCCGTCAGCGGGGAGACGGGCACGGCGAAGCGGCGGAACGGCGGGGCACCCGCGAACCCCGGGGCGTACGGGCATCGGCCATCCGCACGGCATCCCCATCATCCCCCTCATCATCCTTCCGCGAGAAAAGCCATGGCCGGACGTGCAGACCGTTGGGCGCTGAGCCTCGCCGCGCTGGTGCTCGCGCTGACGGCCATCGTGGTCTGGGGCTTCGTGCGCGTTCCCGGCGAGCCGTGGCGCACGTTCCCTGAGCCGGCCATGCGCGCGGACACCGGACTGGAGCTGCGCGTAATGCTGCGCCGCGACACCCTCTCCTCGCGTGACCGCGCGCCGGTGGAGGTGCTCTACTTCATCGTGAACGGCCCCACACAGGCCCACTTCAACAACGACCCGGAACGCTTCTTCTTTCGCGTGGAAACCCTGGACGGCCGCATGGTGCAGCCCGCCTCCTGGACCCATCGGCCCACCGGCATGTCCTCTTACCCGATGACGCTCCCCGCGGGGGCCCTCCTGGGGCAGGTGGAGAACCTGCGCTGCGTCCGGTACTCCGCGTACGGCCGCAGCGACGGCACGCGCATGCAGGACTGCCTCGCCATGTGGGATTTCGCCACGCCGGGCACCTACCGCGTGATCGTGACGTACCGGAGCCCGGACAAGTGGAGAAACCTTGACAGCCTGCTGGCGGATACGACCAGCATCGTCGACCTGGACGAGAAGCCCCTCGCCCGGGGCCGGCGCCTGGCGGACACGGCCACGCTCGTCGTCCGCTAGCGGGCACGGACGATCCCCGGCCCTCACCGGCCGAACGAATGAGCGGCAGCCGCGGCATCCATCGCCACGGCTGCCGTCTCGTGTTTCCAGCGGTGCGGGGACGCGGGGTGTCCTACCCGGGTGAGCCATCAGTTTAGAAAAACCTGACAGGCGCATGATGCTTGCAGGCCGGACCCCCGCAGTTCCGGCTACAACCCTGTACGAAAGCTGGATATGGACCACGACGTCCTCGCGCGCAACAACGTCCGCGTGTTCGGCCGGGGCACGCAGCCCATGCTGTTCGCGCACGGCTTCGGGTGCGACCAGAACATGTGGCGGCTCCTGACACCCGCGTTCGAGGAGGACTATCGCATCGTCCTCTTCGACTACGTGGGCTCCGGCCGCAGCGACCTGCGCGCGTACGATCCGGAACGCTACGGCACGCTGGACGGCTACGCCCGGGACGTGCTGGACGTCATCCACGCCCTGGACCTGCGCGACATCGTGCTCGTGGCGCACTCCGTCAGCAGCATGGTGGCCGTGCTGGCGGCCAACCAGGAGCCGGAGCGGTTCGACCGGCTGGTGCTCATCGGCCCGTCGCCGCGCTACATCAACGACGACCCGTACGTGGGCGGCTTCGAGCAGGCGGACATCGACGGGCTGCTGGAGATGATGGACCACAACTTCATCGGCTGGGCCAACTTCCTGGCGCCCGCCATCATGAAGAACGCCGAGCGGCCGGAGCTGGGCGAGGAGCTCACGACCAGCTTCTGCTCCACCGATCCCGTGGTGGCGCGCAAGTTCGCGGAAGCCACCTTCCTTTCCGACAACCGCGCGGACGTGCCCAAGGTGCGGATTCCGTCGCTCATCCTGCAGTGCTCGGACGACATGGTGGCGCCCCTGGAGGTGGGCGAGTACCTGCACCGCGAGATGCCGGACAGCACGCTGCGGGTGATGGAGGCCACGGGCCACTGCCCCCACATGAGCCACCCCGACGAGACCATCCGGCTGATGCGCGACTACCTGCAGCCCGTCGCCGCGGCGTGACGACGGCGGGAATGCCGGAGGCGGAGGGACGCGCGAGCTTGGGCGCGCTGCTGGACGGGGCGCCGTGCGGATTCGTCTCGTTCGCGGACGACGGCACCATCACGGTGGCCAACGCGACGATGGCGGAGATGCTTGGCTACGGGCGCGGCGAGCTGGAAGGCCGGCGCATCGAGAGCCTGATGGGCGTGGGCGCCCGCATCTTCTACCAGACGCACTTCTTTCCCTTGGTGCGCCTGCACGGCCGCGCGGAGGAGATCTTTCTGCTCCTGCGCCATCGCGAGGGCGCGGAGGTGGGCGTGCTGGCCAACGCGGTGCGCCACGAGCGGGGCGGCGCCTGGGCCAACGACTGCGTGTTCCTGCGCGTCACCGAGCGCCGCAAGTTCGAGGACGAGCTGCTGCGCGCCCGCCGCGCCGCGGACGAGGCCCGCGCCCAGGCGGAGGCGGCGCGGGCGCTGGCCGAGGCGCAGGGGGCGGAGCTGCGCGAGGCCAACGACATGCTCGAGGCGCAGGCCCTGGAGCTGGAGCTGCACCACCAGCAGCTGCAGGAGCAGGCGGCGGAGATGGAGGTGCAGGCGGAGGAGCTGAGCGCCGTGAACCTGGAGCTCATCGAGCGCACGGAAGAGGCGGACCGGCAGCGCGACGCGGCGGAAGAGGCCAACCGCGCCAAGAGCAGCTTCCTGGCCGTGATGAGCCACGAGCTGCGCACCCCGCTGAACGCCATCGCGGGGTACGTGCAGCTGCTGGAGATGGGGATCCACGGCCCCGTGACGGCGGCGCAGCTGGAGGCGCTGGGCCGCGTCGAGCGCAGCCAGAAGCACCTGCTGCGGCTCATCAACGAGGTGCTCAACCTGGCCCGCATCGAGGCCGGGCACGTGGAGTACATGCTGGAGAACGTGCGGGTGCCGGAGCTGCTGGAGGCCGTGTGGCCCCTGGTGGAGCCGCAGCTGGCGGAGCGGGGACTGTCCTACGCGGCGGAGGCGGGATCGCGGCTGGTCATGCGGGCGGACCGCGAAAAGGTGCAGCAGATCCTCATCAACCTGCTGAGCAACGCCATCAAGTTCACGCCGGCGGGCGGGCGCATCACCGTGGAGGCCCACGCGCGGGACGATGCGCCGGGCGTCGTGTTCCTGCGCGTGGCGGACACGGGAATCGGCATCCCGCAGGACAAGCAGGGGTCCGTGTTCGAGCCGTTCGTGCAGGTGGACATGAGCCGCACGCGGCGGTCGCAGGGCACGGGGCTGGGGCTGTCCATCAGCCGCGACCTGGCGCGCGGGATGGGCGGCGACCTGCGCGTGCGCAGCGAGGAAGGCCGCGGCTCCACCTTTACCCTCTCCCTCCCCGCCGCCGGCGCCGCCTCCGCGGACTGAAGGCGGGACGGCTCACCAGCGCCGGCGCCCGGGGAGCGTGCCCTCGATCTCCTTTCCAACGGTGAAGCCGATCACGGCGCCGCCCAGGATGCCGAACAGGTCGGCCATCTCGCACGACCGGTCCGCGCAGGCCACGCGCATGGCCACGAATCCCACCGCCGCGCCCACCACCCCGCCGATCAGCGGCGCCGCGCCCCGCGGCAGCGCCTCCGCCTCCACCGCCGAAGCCTCCCGCACGTCCATCCGCGCCGCCGCGCACGACAGGCACGGCGGCGGAAGCAGCGCGGGCATCTTTGCATCCGCCGAAGCGTTCGCCAGAGCCGAAGCATCGGTGGATGACGGTTCCCCGCCCTGCGCCGCGGCGGGCCCGGCGGAGGCGACAAGGGCGAGCACCAGCAGCGCGGCAAGGCGGTGGATGAACATCGCGGATCTCCGTCTTCGGGTGGGATCCAGGGCGCCGGAGGATGGAGATCAGGCGGCGCCGCCGTCGAGATCGAGCACGCGGCGGATGGCCAGCCGCGTCCACGCGAGGTCCTCGTCCAGCGTCCGCCCGCACCAGCGCTCGTCCGGCGCGACGCCGTCCCGGTACGCCAGGAAGCCGATGGCCACGGCGGCGTTGTGCAGGAGGATGCGCGCGCGGGAGAGCGTGCGCCCCGTGGCGGATTCGTATGCCGCGACGGCCGCATCCAGCAGCGGCTCGCCCTCCGTCGTCATCACGAGGTGGCGAAAGTCCAGGTGCCGGTCCGCACAGCATGCCGTCTCCCAGTCGAACACGCCGCGGACGGCCAGCGTCTCCGGGTCCACGCCCAGGTTGTGAAAGCCCAGGTCCGTGTGGACGAGCACGCGGTCCTCGTCCGGTGTCTCCAGCCCCTCGTAGCGCGCCATCACCTCGTCCGCGCGGGCGTGGAGATGCGGATCGGTGACGACGCGCGGCAGGCGATCCGCGGTGGACGCGCGGGACTCCGGCCAGCCGGGGACGGCGGGGAGCCAGTCCGCCACGTCCGCCGCACGCACGCTCGTGTGCAGGTCCGCCAGCACGGCGCCGATGCCCGCGCCCAGCCGCGCCGCCGCATCCGCATCCGCCACGACGCGGGTGTGCACGGCCCAGGGATCGGCGGTGCCGGGGACCATGGAGCGCACGTCGAAGCCGCCGTCCGGCGCCTCCAGCAGCACGCGGGGCACGGCGAACCCGCAGCGCACGGCCAGCAGGCGCAGCAGCCGGCGCTCCGTTGCGACGGTGGCCTGCGCGGCATCCGTCGCGGCGAACCACGCCAGCCGTCCGCCCGGCAGCCGCGCCAGCCATCGCTCCTCGCGCCGCTCCAGCTCCACGTCCGACGCCTCGACGGGAAGCCCGAGGTCCGCGAGCGCATCGCACACCTCGCGCGGCGTCAGCGATTCGTAGGGCACGGGATGGGGATCATGGGATGAAAATCGAACGGGATCGATGGTGATCCGGATGACCGGGGCGGGCTGAGCGACTGAAGTCGCCGCAACAACTGCGGAAAGCCTCACAAACTGCGTGAGGCTTCAACAACTTTACCGGTTCGCGTTCCGCCGCGCATCTACCGCTTCCGCCGCACGATCCTCGTCTCGGAGACGGAACTCCGCCGCCGGATGACGGAGCCTCGCCGAACGCACGGCACTCGCCCGTGCCGGACCCGTCGGCGAAGGCCGACATCACGTTTTCGGTGCCGCGATTTCAACCGAAATCCTGCGTGGAAAAAGCGAGCACCGCTTGGAAGTAGTAGAATGTGAGTCACTTCCGCCAAGAAGCAGGCTCCCATTCTCCTCACCCAAACGGTGCTCGCATGAAAGGTATCTTGGCTCG